>Ga0256405_10000630_pt1 | contig 113317 bp, 116 predicted proteins | sample RumenRJG_02DNA_FD_189096 | JGI IMG/M metagenome (GOLD analysis project Ga0256405, IMG submission 189096) | Bovine rumen microbial communities from Lethbridge, Alberta, Canada - RJG_02 | ecosystem: Host-associated > Mammals > Digestive system > Stomach > Rumen | place: Canada: Alberta...
GACCGAAGATGACGGGCGTGGTGCCCTGACAGTTGAGGCGGGCGATGCCTTCGGTCACACCCTCGCAGATGTAGTCGAAGTGAGGCGTGTCGCCTCTGATCACACAGCCGATGGCCACCACGGCGTCGCAGGTCTTCATCTTCACCGCGCTGGCGTAGATGAGCTCGTAGCTGCCGGGCACGTGCACCACCTCAATGTCTTCTCCGGCCACCCCGTGGGCCTTGAGCGTGTCCACGCAGCCCTGACACAGGGCCTCGGTCACGTCGCTGTTCCACTCGCTCACGAGCACGGCAAACCTCCTGCCCTTGCCCGAAGGCACCTGGGCATTGTCGAAGCTGCTGAGATTGTGCTGTTCGCTGGCCATGGTTGCTTTATTTGCTTTTCTGTCTGTTGCTTTACTTCACCGACTCGATGTACTTGTCGATCTCCTGAGCGGCATAGGTCTGAGCGTATTTGCTCTTCACCGTCTCGAAGCACTTCAGAGCCTTCTCCTTCTCACCCTCAGCGGCATAGAGCTGACCGGCCTGTACGTAATACATGGGAGAGAGCGTGTTGTTGTCAGCCTTCTTGGCGGCCTTCTCCAGCGTCTTGGCACCTTTGAGGTTGTCACCGGTCTCGGCGTAGCAGTTGCCCAGCGCACCCAGTGCAGCGGGCGACACCATCTCGTCGCCGCAGGCGTCATAGTCCTCCAGATAGCCGATAGCGGTCTGGGCGTCACCCTTCTGAGCGTAGCACAGGCCGGCGTAGAGCTGGGCCAGGTTGCCGCTCTTGGTGGAGCCGTAGCTGTCGATAATCTCCAGGAAGCCGGCATTCTCGCCGTCGCCGTTGAGGGCCTTATCCCACTCGCCGGCACGGAACAGGCTCTCAGCCACGCTGATGGCCTCGGCAGCCTTCTCCTCGCGGGGAGCGAAGTAGAACTGGTGCAGCAGCAACACAGCGATTACGAGGACCACCAGACAACCGCCACCCCAGAGGATGCCCTTCTGGTGCTTTTCAACAAAATCTCTTGACGCGGCCACGGTCTGATCAATCTCGTTGACCTGCTGGGCCTTGTTTTTCTTTGCCATATCTTTATACATTTTTCAAATTCGACCGCAAAGTTACAAAAAATTGGGAGATTATCCAAAAACTTCACGCCCGGAGTTTTCTTCTTTAACTTTTTTTCCTAATTTTGTGCCCGCAATATGGTTTTAAATCACCTTTCCATACTCAATTACCGCAACATTGCCGCGGCCGAGCTCGACTTTTGCGACGGCATCAACTGCCTCATTGGCAACAACGGCGAGGGCAAGACCAACCTGCTCGACGCCGTCTATTTCCTGTCGCTCTCCAAGTCGTCGTTCACCGCACAGGATTCGCTCTGCATCCGCCACGGGGCCGACATGATGGCCCTCGGCGGCGACTACCGCACGGAGGAGGGCACTCAGGAGAGCATCCGCGTGGGCCTCAAGCGCGGCCAGAAAAAGGTGATGCGCCGCGGCGCCAAGGCCTACAAGCGCCTCTCGGAGCACATCGGCTTCATCCCCCTGGTGATGATTTCGCCCGACGACAACATGCTTGTCAGCGGCGAGAGCAGCGAGCGGCGCCGCTTCCTCGATGCCGTCATCGCCCAGACCTCGGCGCCTTACCTGGACGCCCTCACCGAATACGCCAAGGCGCTCCAGCAGCGCAATGCCCTTTTGAAGATGGAGGATGAGCCCGACCCCACCCTGCTCTCGCTGTGGGAGGAGGAGATGGCGCGCCACGGGGAGTATATATACCGCAGCCGCCGGGACTTCATCGAGCAGTTCATTCCCGTTTTCCAAAGCACCTACGAGACCATTTCCCGACAGCACGAGACCGTCTCGCTCAGCTACGTGAGCCACGGCGACCGGGGACCCCTCTTGGACACCATCCGCGACGGCCGCCAGCGCGACCGTGCCGTGGGCTATTCGCTGCACGGCATCCACCGCGACGACCTCGACATGACGGTCGACGGCTATCCCCTGCGCCGCGAGGCCTCTTTGGGCCAGAAGCGCACGATGGTGCTCTCCATGAAGTTGGCTCAGTTTGATTTCCTGCGTCAGAGCGGCTCACAGACCACTCCGATACTACTTTTGGACGACATCTTCGACCGCCTCGATGCCCGCCGCGTGGAGCAAATCATTGCGCTGGTGTCATCGGAGCGCTTCGGCCAGACCTTCATCACCGACACCAACCGCGACCACCTCGACCGCATTCTTTCCGCCACTTCGCGAGACCACCGGCTCTTCACCGTCGAGGGCGGCGAAGTGCACTGATCTCCTCCCCTTTTATTTCTTTTCAGGCTTCCTTGTCCAGCACCTCGTACACCGAGTTGTTGCTCTTGTATTCGGGCACGATTTGCTTCATCTTGCGCACGGTGGCCATGTTGTCGTACTGCTTGGCCAGCTCCACCAGCTCGTCGATGTCCGCGGACACCTGGTCGTTGTCGTATTCGCGCACCTCGGCGATGCGAATCTTCTCGTGGAAGGTGGGCTTGGTGCCCTCCAGCTCGTTGAGCACCTCCTCGTAGAGCTTCTCGCCCTCGCGCAGACCGGTGTATTTGATCTCCACACCCTTGGCGCCGGAGAGGGCGATCATCCTCTTGGCCAGGTCGGCGATGCGTACGGGCTGCCCCATGTCGAAAACGAAGATCTCGCCGCCGTTGCCCATCGTGCCAGCTTCGAGCACCAGCTTGCAAGCTTCCGGAATCAGCATGAAGAAGCGCACGATGCGCTCGTCGGTCACCGTCACGGGGCCGCCGTTCTTGATCTGCTCTTTAAACAGGGGGATGACGCTGCCGTTCGAGCCCAAGACGTTGCCGAAACGCGTCGTGACAAACTGGGTGTGCTCGCCTTTGTCGGTGCCCATCATCGCATCCTTCTTGAACTTGCGGTCGAGGCTCTGCACGTAGATTTCGCAGATGCGCTTCGAGCAGCCCATCACGTTGGTGGGGTTCACGGCTTTGTCGGTGGACACCATCACAAACTTCTTCACGCCGTATTTCACGCTCATGTCGGCGATCACCTTCGTGCCGTAGATATTGTTCAGCACGGCTTCGCTGGGGTTCATCTCCATCATGGGCACGTGCTTGTAGGCTGCGGCGTGGAACACGTATTCAGGCCTGAACGCACTGAAGATGTGCTCCATCCTGTTCACGCGGCTGATGCTCGTCACCACAACGTCGCAGTCCACCTCGGGAAAGTCTTTGTTCATCATCAGCAGGACGTCGTGCTGCGGCGTCTCGGCCTGGTCGATGAGGATCATCTTGCCGGGCTTGAACTGCGCCACCTGACGCACGATCTCCATGCCGATGGAGCCTGCGGCGCCGGTGATGAGCACACGGCGTCCGGTGAGCATACGCTCCACTTCTTTCAGCGACACTCTGATTTCCTGGCGGGGCAACAGGTCCTCCACGCTGACTTCTTTCAGCTGCATGGTGTCCGGAGCCAGCTCGCCGTTTTCCACACGGGCCTCCTGAGCATCGCTGGCCATATATATCTTGCAGCCGGCGCCTATCAGCTCATCCTGCAGCTTCTGGTTGCTGCGAAAATCGTCCACGCGCAACGGACTCACCAGGATGGCGCCTATCTTTTCTTTTTTGACCACTGCGGCGAGATCTTCCTCCAAAGTGTAAACCTTCACGCCCAGCATCTTCTTGTTTTTGAACTTGATGTCGTGGGAGATGAAGCCTGCCAACTCAAACCTTGCCGGCCTCTGCGTACGGATGTATTTGGCCAGCCCCACGCCGCCCGACATCGTGCCGAAGATGAGCACGCGCTTGGCTCTGGGAGCCACACTGACGGATTCGTAGAGCGTCTTCACGGCCAGTCGCGAGGCCCACATCAGCAGCGTGGCCACCATCATAGCCATGAAGATGGCCTCGGGCGACATCACGCAGAACACTTTCCGACCGAAATAAAAGCTCACCAGCGACACGCAAAGCGCCAGCACGTAGGTGACGCAGTTGGCGTAGGCCAGCTTGATGAGATCCACGGTGCTGCTGTAGCGAAGCACGCCGGCATAGGTTCTGAACATCCTCGCCCCCACCCAGCTCAGCACGGCAAAGGCTACTGCTGTGTAGAACAAAGGCATGCGATGTTCAAAAGTCACTTGAGAGCGGTTGGCCACCCAATAGGTGAAAACCACCGACACAAACATGATCAGCGCGTCCATCAGCAGGATGGCCCAATAAGGCAGCACCTTCTTGCTGAAGTACCATGCAGACAGTCTGTTTATAATTTTATTATCTCTAATCATTTCCGTTTGCTATATCCTGTGCAAAAATACGACATTTTCCTGAGTTAGCAAAAAAAACTTAAAATTTTTTGCGTCCATACAGGCCCGTTTGACAAAAATATCGCAAACATTGTCACATGGCCATTATTTTTGGCCGTACATGAAATATTTTCGCTCCTCCGGCGCCATTCGTTCGACGGCATAGCGCAAGGCCGTGCGGGACATCTCGCCGGCGTGTTGTCTCAGGAAGTCGCGCAGCAGGTCCATCGAGCACCGCTTCCCCATCTCGCGCAGCATCCAGCCCACCGCCTTGTGCATCAGGTCGTGGGGATGATGCAGGTGCTTTTCGGCATAGCGCAGACACCACGAGGGGTCGCCCTGCTGCGAGGTCTTCCAGGTGCACACAATGCTCATGCGTTGCTTCCACAGGCATCCGCTTTCTGCCAGAGTATCAAGTATTTTCCCCTTATACGTTTTATCGCCAAGCAGAGACGGCACCGTTAGCCATCCGCCCAAAATCTTCGGAGCGGACAGGTCCACGAGATCCCAGTTGTTGGCCTGCTCCGCGTATTTGAGATAAAGTATCACAATCTCGTCGCGCCCCCTCATGGCGGCCTCGTCGTTCAGCAGTCGCTTTGTGCTCAGCCGCTCAAACTTTTCCACCAGGATCAGCAGTCCGCAGAGCCTCACCTCGTGCCACTTCGACATCAGCAGCTCCGGCAACTCATCAATGTTCAATGGTCCATGTTCGTGTAACTTCGTTCCACAGACATCCTTCTCGGCTCGGCAATAATCAAACAGGTTTGTCATTGCACTCACCTCGGGCGAATGTTCAATGATTAATGTTTTTTTACCACCTCTCTCGTTTGCGGCACCTTTAGCCCCAGGAACTCATCGCCCTCGCCATACTCCCCCGGCCCGGTCTTAAAGAACCGCATGAGTACCCTCCGCTGCTCCTCATTCCGCATCCCCTCCATCAGTTTTATAAGTTCCTTTGCAGTCACTTATTTAATTGATAATTGACAATTGACAATTGATAATTAGTTTTTATCGCTTGTTTCTTTGAGTTTCTTAATTATTGAAGTAAGTAACTTAATGAGTTCTGCACAATCTGAATTAATAGACTCATACAGTGTATCATCAAGATAATTTGTAGCATGAAGAAGATCAAGCCAATACTCTGTTTCATCAGCCTCTTTGAGAGCTATATTAAGCTTGTTCAAGAAGTCCATACGCGATTGGGCATTTTTGCTTTCACGAGTATTAGCTCCTATGCTTGTGCCACATCGAAGTAATTGCTTCGACATGACATATTCGTTTCTCTGTTCTACCAAGAACTTATAGCATCCAACAATACGGATAGCAAACTCCCTGCTCTTAATTTGAATTGCCTTCGCCACAATTGTCAATTATCAATTGTCAATTATCAATTATCAAGAATTTGGTTAGCGTGCTCCTTGGTCTTAACCTGTTTCCCGGCGAAGATCTGCTCAATAACGCCCTCTTCGTTGATGATGAAGGTGGTGCGTATGGTGCCCATGGTCTTCTTGCCGTACATATTCTTCTCGCCCCAGGCGCCCATCGTCTCCAGCAGTTCATGGTTGACGTCGGCAATCAGGGGAAACGGCAACTTGTATTTCTCCTTGAACTTCACGTGTGAGGCAGCCGAGTCTTTGCTCACGCCCACCACTTCATAGCCCCTGCCCTGCAGCTCGCTGTAGCTGTCGCGCAGGCTGCAGGCTTCTGCGCTGCAGCCGCTAGTGTTGTCTTTCGGGTAGAAGTACAGCACCAGCTTCCTACCCTTGTAATCACTCAGACGGATGTCCCGTCCCTGCTCGTCTTTGCCCAGTATTTCAGGCGCCTTGTCTCCTATGTTCATATGCTTTTAACTGATTTTCTTTTGCAAATATACTAACTTTTCTTTAAAAAGTCTCGCCATTTGATAAAAAAAAGGGCTCGCTCCGCAGTGCAAGCCCTTTTTCATTTTACATTTTTAATTTTACATTTCCTCAATAGTTCTCCGCCTTGATTTGGAAGTAGCTCTGCGGATGGTTGCAGGTGGGGCAAATCTCGGGCGCCTTCTTGCCGATGACGATGTGGCCGCAGTTGGCGCACTGCCAGATGACGTCGCCCTCGCGTGAGAAGACGACGGCGTCCTCGATGTTCTTCAGCAGCTTGCGGTAGCGCTCCTCGTGGTGTTTCTCGATGGCGGCCACCAGTTCGAACTTATCGGCAATCTCTTCGAAGCCCTCCTCGCGGGCCTCTCTGGCCATGCGGGCATACATGTCGGTCCATTCGAAGTTCTCACCGCTGGCAGCGTCGGCCAGATTTGCTTCGGTGTCGCTCACGCTGCCGCCATTGAGGTATTTGTACCACATCTTGGCATGCTCCTTTTCGTTGGCTGCCGTCTCTTCAAAGATAGCGGCAATCTGCACGTAGCCGTCCTTCTTGGCCTTGGATGCGAAGTAGTCGTACTTGTTGCGTGCCATACTCTCCCCGGCAAATGCCTCCTTGAGGTTCTGCTCGGTCTTTGTTCCTTTCAGGTCTTTCATAGCATTGTTACTATTGGTTAATTTGTTCCAATTAATAATTTTTCATTTTTAATTTTTCATTTTTCATTGCCCTCAACTCGCCCTAATCACGTACCGTAGCACGAATATCACAAAGAGCACCCACATCGTGGGGCTGATCTGTCGGAGGCCTTTCTTGCCCGTGGCAACCTTCATCAGCACGTACATGACGGTGCCCAGCATGATGCCGTCGCTGATGCTGTAGCTCAGGGGCATCATCAGCATGGTGATGAAGGCAGGGATGGCCTCTGTCAGGTCGTCCCAGTCGATACCGACGGTGTTCGCACACATCATGACGCCCACGATGACGAGGGCGGGGCCTGTTGCGGCGGCGGGAATGGCGAGAAACAGGGGTGCGAAGAACAGCGACAGCAGGAAGCACACCGCCACGACAAAGGCTGTGAGTCCGGTGCGTCCGCCCACGGCCACACCTGCGGCACTCTCCACATAGGTCGTCGTGGTCGAAGTGCCCAGACAGGCGCCGGCGGTGGTGGCTATGGCGTCGGCCATCAGCATGCGCCCCACGCCGTCCACCTTGCCGTCTTTGTCCACCATGCCGGCCTTCAGCGAGACGGCAATCACGGTGCCGATGGTGTCGAAGAGGTCAATGAAGAGGAAGGTCAGCACCACGACAAACATGTCCCATGTGAGGATGTTGTGCCACTCAAACTGCAGGAAGATCGGGGCCAGTGACGGCGGTGCGGAGAATATCTCCCCGAAATGTGTCACCCCCATCGGGATGCCGATGAGCGCCGTCAGCAGGATGCCCCAGAGCAGCCCTCCCATGATGCTTCTGACCACCATCAGTCCGCAGATGACGATGCCGATGAGCGCCAGCTGCACCTCCGGCGTGTTGAAGTTGGCGAGGGTGACCTGCGTGTTTTCATCAGCTATGACGATGCCGCAGTGCTGCAGGCCGATATAGGAGATGAAGAGCCCTATGCCGCCTCCTATGGCCGACTTCATGCCGGTGGGGATGGCGTTGGCTATTTGTTCCCTGACTTTGAAGAGCGAGAGGAGGATGAAGAGCAGGCCTTCGATGAAGACGGCCGTCAGCGCCATCTGCCAGCTGTAGCCCATGCCGAGACAGACGCCGAACACGAAGAAGGCGTTGATGCCCATGCCGGGTGCCAGCCCGAAAGGCTTTTTGGCATGGAGGGCCATCGCCAGTGTACCGACGACGGAGGCCAGCACCGTGGCGGTGAACACGGCGCCAGAGGGCATGCCCATCGGCTCCAGTGCGCTGAATATGCTGGGGTTCACGGCCAGGATATAGGCCATGGTGAGAAAGGTGGTGATGCCGGCATAGATCTCCGTGCGCACCCTGTGCTGTGTCGCGTCAAATCCGAAGATATTCATTATCTCGTTTTTCATGTCATCCACTGCCTTTATCAGCAATTCCTTTGCAAATATATTAATTTTTTTTCATACAGCAAGCGATTATCGGAATTATTTTTGCACAGAACAAACAAAAAAAATGCCGCCCGCGCTTTTGCACAGGCGGCATTTTTTTCACTCTCCGTGCGAGACGGCCCTGAAGCTGTGGCGCATCATGTTGAGCATGAACCTCAGAGAATCCGCCGGGAATATCCTCGCATGCCGCAACACGTCTTTCATTCGGACGCCGAAGGATATGGCCTTCCTGACCACGAACGGATACTTTCCGTAGTAGGACGTATCTCTGTTGTGCCCGAAGTTCCCCACCTCCATGATGAAGTCCATAATTCGCTCTGCCTTCTTATCAAGCCGTGAATCATGAACCATGAATCTTGGATCCAAATCCGGCATGCCCAAATACTTGCATGCCAGATTATAGAACGCCTTCCACTCCGTCAGCAGCCCCATCTGCCGAATCCGTGATTCCAGCAATCCATAATTCAGTGATTCCCTGTAGGTATAGAGCAGCCGACACCAGTCGCATATCTGTCTCAGCCCTATCCCGCCGTTGTAGAAGTGATGGAGGAAATGTGTGAAGACCAGTATGGCGTCATTATCCGCAGAGGGCAGCGTGACGGCCTTGCCACCATTGTCCCATATTCTAACGCCACCTTTATAAAATATATCCCGATGCACCTCGTCCAGCACCCGGTCTGTCCGCGCTGACAGCCTGCTGTGCTGATTGGCGTGAATCTCCACCACCCAGCCTTTGTAGGTCATGTTGATGTGCCTGGTGTAGTCGTTGTCCGGGTCAAACTTGTTCACGCGGGGCCTGAAAAATGCTTTGGCCTTTTGGAAGTCGTCCTCGTCCAAATATAGGTCTATGTCGCCCGAAGCGCGCCACAGCGGTCTCTTGTAGCACTGAGCCAGGCCCTGCCCTTTCACCATCACGGCGCGGATGCCCTCGCCCTCCAACTCGCCCGTCAGCTCGTTGACGAAGACATTCTTGTTTCTGTTCTTCTGCTCCAGACTGAGTGCCTTTCTCACCACTTGAAAGGCCCACCCGTGGGGCACCTGCACGTCTTTGACATGCTCCAACCCTGCTGCCAGAAGACCCACGACGCTCTGCTCCCGCGCCAACAGGAGCAACGCGTCCCAGTCCGCGCTCCCGAAGTCTTTAAACTTTAAACTTTCATCTTTAAACTTTAAATCCTCCCACAGCCCGGCTCTTACCAGTTCGAGGAATGCTTTCTCTGTATTGCCCATCGCCCAATCAACGTCAAGGTTAAGGTCAAGGTTAAGGTTATCGTTATCGCCTCGCAATCACGAAAAACGTCTTAAGTATCAGCCCCAAATCATACCAGAATCCCTGCTTCTCGACGTACTCCAGATAGAGTTTTATCTTTTCCTGCATGATGACCTCGATATAGTATTTCTCCGGGTCATCAACCTGCGCCATCAGCTCGCTCTCGTTACTGAACTTGATGGAGGCGGGATCGGTGATGCCGGGCCTCACGTCGAGCACATGCATCTGTTCGGGCGTCCAGTAGTCCACGTAGTGACGCACCTCGGGGCGCGGCCCCACCAGGCTCATATCGCCGGTAAGCACGTTGATGAGCTGCGGCAACTCGTCCAGTTTGAGTCTGCGGATGAAGTGTCCTGAGTTTGTCACGCGCGGATCCCGCTTGCCGATGGTCACCAGACTGCCTTTGTCGGCCCCCTGCCTCATCGAGCGGAACTTGAAGATGCGAAAGTCCCGGTTCTTATAGCCCACCCTCACCTGCCGGTAGAACACGGGCCCTTTGCTGTCGAGCTTGATCCACACCGCCAGCAGCAGAAACACCGGGCTCAACACGACCAGCCCCAATCCGCTTGCTACTATATCAAATAATCTCTTCATCACAGCTTCGAGACTATTTCACAGAAGTTCGTGATGATATACTCCACATCCTCGTCCGTGAGCTTGGTGTACAGCGGCAGGGTCACCTCGTTCTCATACAGACGGTAGGCGTTCGGATAGTCCTTGATGTCGAAACCCAACGCTTTGTAGGCCGTCATCATGGGCAGCGGCTTGTAGTGCACGTTGGTCGCTATGCCGCGCTCCGCCATCTTCACGATGACCTCCCGACGCTCCTGGTCTGTGCGCCCGAGCAGTCGCGTGATGTAGAGGTGTCCGTTGCTGGCGAAGTCCTCGCCGTAGTGATTGAGATACACCACCTTCCGGTCAAGGCTAAGGTTAAGCTCGTCTATCGCCTTGTTGTAGCGATTGATGATTTCGCGTCTGCGCTCCAGCATCCCCGGGTAGCGGCTCAGCTGCGCCAGTCCCACGGCTGCCGTGATGTCCGTCATGTTGCATTTATACCACGGGCCGATGATGTCGTATTCCCACGCGCCCAGCTGTGTTTTGGCCAGCGCGTCTTTGTTCTGCCCGTGAAGCGACAACAGTTGAGAGATGCGGTAGAGCATCTCGTCCCAGGTCTCCCCTTCGCGCCTCGGCACTGTCGGGAAGTAGTCCTGCACTTTGAACCACGGATCCTGCACCTGCTCAGCTCCGAAGGGCAGCTTCCACACCAGTGCTCCGCCCTCTGCGGTGGTCAGGTTCTTCACGGCGTGAAAGCTGAACGAGGTGAAGTCCGCTATGCTTCCGGCCATCTTCCCGTGCCATGAGCCTCCGAAGGCATGCGCATCGTCTGCCGCAATCACCACTCGGCCTATCCTCCTCTGTATCTCGTTCGTGGGATGAAAGAGGTGCTTCTTGGCCTCCACGATTTCGAAGATGCGGTCGTAGTCGCACATCACGCCGCCCAGGTCCACCGGACAGATTACCTTGGTGTGCTCCGTGATGGCATCGGCCAGCCGGTCGTAGTCCATCTCCACATTGCCTTCCTGCGAGTCCACCATCACCAACTTGCAGCCCACGTGGTCCACCACCGATGCCGTAGCGGTGTAGGTGTAGGCCGGGATGATCACTTCGTCATCGGGCCCCACGCCCACCAGGCGCAGCGCCATCTCCATCGCTGCCGTGCAGCTGCTGAGGCACACGGCTTTGTTGGTCCCCACATATGCGGCGATCTGGCTCTCGAACTCTTTTGTCTTGGGCCCCGTGGTGATCCATCCTGAGCGCAGCGCTTCTGCCACCATCTCCACCTCTGCCTCACTCATGTCTGGAGGCGAAAAAGGAATGTTTTTGAGTTTCATGCTATTTTTTGTTTGTTTAATTTCCTATTCTACTGATTTAATATGCGTTCCCAATACTTTTTTATCGTAATAGCAAGCTTTTACCGTTGGGTTATCAAAAAAATCCGCATCCGTTTGTATTGTTGAGCCAATTACACGTGCAGGCGAACCTGCGACGATGGAATAATCGGGCACATCGTGTGTCACAACACTGTTAACGCCTACGACACACCCTTTGCCGATTGTAACACCCGGCAAAATTGCTGCACCACCTCCGACAAAGGTATAATCGCCGATAGTAACAGGCTTGTGAATATAGCCGACTCTCTCATCTATGTCCATATCCATATACCTCGATCCGTTCAGGCGAATAGCCATATGGCTGCTGTGAGACAGGATCATCGAGGCATAGCCTATCTGACACCCTTCACCGATTTTTACTCCTCCTGACGCGTCTATGCGAACATTGTGATTTATCCACACATTATCACCGAAATCCAACTTCTTATAATCGGTTATATATGCAGAAGAAGAAATTCTTGAGTAGCGATTGAACTTTCCAGTGACATGATTATAGTTACCGTAAATCATCACGCGACTGAAGACTTTGCCCAGGAGGTGGAGAGCAAACGATATCACATAACCGAGTGGTGACAAATATAACTTTTTGGCCAACGACATTTCTATGAGACTTATAATTTACATATCATATAACAAACCGACTGCTTACCAATAACATCCTCCCTCAACCCTATCGGCTTGTTTCGGGCGATCGGCTGCAGGAGGAGACACGAAATACTCATTTATGTATCGGGCTGTTTCCGGTTTTTCAATATAACGCTTTCCTTTGATTCCGAAAAGGAACTGCAAAATTCCTCCCATGTGTATCGACTTCTTACCCATACGCTTTATATGAGCCGCCAGCGGCATGGCATAGGCGCCGCAACCCAGCAACGCTACGTCAAAATCCTTCTTCTCTATCTCCTGTTTCATCCATTCCAAGGCATCAAACCATGACCCATGCTCTACGGCATTGCCGGCCACGGACTGAACCGCCTTCACGGTTTCCAGACTTGCAAATCGGGGCAGTGTCTCTTTGTTCTCAAACAATTTTTCCCTATTGTTCGTATACTGATCTTCTATCGTCTCGGCAAACGGATGCACTACCAACACTTTCTTACCCTTCAGTGCATATGTCCAAGGGTGTTCGTGCAGATAAAATTTATCCAAAGTTGTTTTACGCACATAGTCCTTGCCTTTCAACCAGCCTTTGAACAGCAACTCCTCTATACGCCAGCTCACCAGCAAATCCATTTCTTTAACGTCCTCTTTATACTTCGCATAAAACTTCTTCAAATTCTTATGCGTGACGGGAAAGAAGCCGGAAGCATACTGTATATTGAAGAATGTCCGCTTTTTCAGTGGCAAAGAGAGCGGGTAATACTTGACGTAGCAAAGCGTCTGAAGCTCTGTGGAGCCGAACCTTGATATCATGCAAGGCTCATCCGAATCGAGCAAAGCTTTTATTGTCCGCGTATCGGCCTCGACGCCCCTGGCTTTGGGCGCCAACCTCTCGTATATTTTATCCAAAAATGATAATGTTCGGTATTTCATTTCGTCGGTATTTTAATCCATTCGTCCACGTAATGGTCTTCGTAGGCCATCGTGTTGTGCCATCTGTCGGGACACAGCGTCACGTGGTCTTCGCGCCGGTTCAGATAGGCGCCCCACCACGAGAACGAGCTGTTGGCCAAGATGTTGCATCTGGCCATGGACATCAGCTGCATGTCGCGCCAGCTTTCCGTCCCCCTGTTGTGCGCCACGTAGATGACCTTATCGTTGCCCAGCTCCTCCTTTAGGTTCTCTCTACACCACCCCTGGTCGTCGGAGAAGATGAAGAACACCGGATTGCCAACCGCCTTCCGGGCCTCGCGTATGGCGTTGCGGTAGTAGCCAAGAGTGCATATGCCGCCCAGGTTTTTGGAGCCCACATAGTCTCCTCTGCGGACATGGATGGCCACCGAGTTGCCTTGCAGCAGCAGAGGCTGCAGCGCCATGTTCTCTTCCGTGTCCAGCGGGCGGAACTCAAACTCTCCGAGAATCGCGTCACGACAGCCGTCAAAATACTTCGGTGACATCCAGTAGCCGTCGTAGTAGCAGTCGCCCTTCACCTTCAGCGCCTCCGGCAGAAATACGTAGGGCTGCTGATCGGCCACGAATTCCGTCTTGCGCTTGGGCAGCAGTCTTCTCACGGCGCGGGCCATCACCTGGTTGGGGATATAGTAAGAGACTTTCATCAAGTCCCACGCGCCGGCTGCTTGGATGCCGGTCCCAAGGAACACCTTGTCTATTTCGTAGCCGTTATGGTAGAAGTTGTTGCCGTGGTACTTTTTGATGAACGCGTTCCTGTAGTGCTGGGTATCCACATATACAGCCTCATCCGGATGTTTCTTCCGCAATGCCACAGCAAATGCGTATTGGAACATCTGGTTTCCGAGTCCGCCTATGATGTTGACTATCTTCATCTGTCCCTTTCCTTATAGATACCAACTGATGATATGCCCTGCCAGCCAGAATACCTTCTTCACCTTGCCCCACAACGATGTCGAGCGGCCCTTGTTGAAATAAGCGCTATATTTCGTCTTGTCCACGATGATGATCCTGGCATCTTTCTCCCTGGGAGACCCCTCCGCTGCTCCGTATTCGGAATGCAGGCTCAGACAAGGGTGCTCCGAGAAATATTTGTTGACGTGCGACTCATCGTGGTAGATGGCCACAATTCCGTTCCTGTAGTCCTCTTCAATATTCGCCTTCAGTGCCCTGCACATCGCCAGATACTCCTCTGCCCTTCCGCCATTGACGCCGGCGTGGTAGTAACGGTATTGTTTCAAGCCTCTCGGCACGTAAGCCATTGATGATTTCCTACGCTCATAGGGGTAGAAACAGGGATGCGGATATCTCTTATCGAAGTCTGCATCCAGACAGCAAAGATTGCCGTCCTTCGCCCCCGGCAAGACGGCGTCGTCCACAGGAGCCGTGAACTTCATGTTGGAGTTGAAGAAGAAGATATAGTCATACGCTCTCAACTCCTCTTCCACGGCAAGGAAGGTCCTGAAGCGGAACAGCGAATCGTTGGGGAATCCCTCGCATTCTTTGTATGTAAAGCGCACGTTTTTGCTTTCTGCCAACTCCCTATGATCGGAGAAGACGAAATACGTCTTTTCGGCATCGGGCAGGAAAAACCTCTCGCAGGACTCGTAGAAATCCCGGAAGAAGATGTGGTACTTTCCGGTGCAGATGTACAATATGGCTATTTTCGTCTTCATAGGTTTAATATCCGAATTCCTTAACCGTTTATCTGTGTGAAAAGCCTGGGGTTCATCAGGAAAAAGAGCAATATCCAGGCTGGCATAAATGTCAGGCCCGGAAGAGTTGCCAGACAGAAAGCGACACTGAGCAACAGGCCCAATAACAAAAAGCTTTTGTCTCGAAGCAGATTTCTTAACGCAACATAATACAGCTTAATGAATAACAGCATGCAGAATATGCCCATTTCGTAAAGCACGAGGAAGAATGTGTTATGAACAACTCCCGTAAAGGTGTATCCGAACATTCGGTATTCCTGAATCCGCTCCATGGTATTACCGGGGCCTATACCAAAAAGTATATGCTCCGGTCTGTTGCGAAGGACATTGATCACGCTTCTCATCACTTCTACTCGGGCATATGCACCTTCGGAATCATTATCACCCTCGTTACTGAAACGCAGTCTGACATAGTCGAAAGCGTCGGCTAGATCGTATAACATTCGGCCGGCAGAGAAAAACAGCAATATCAATATGAGTGTCAACATCTTCGAGTTTACTCTTCTCAAGTCTCTCAGTATAAAAAATAGCACTACGCACATACCAATAATGCCCGCTCTCGATACGCCAAGCAAAATCAGGGGGATTGCACCGATAATGGATACCACTGAGGCCGCCTTTATGAAGAGCCTCCCCGTTGCTTTATATCCCAGGTAGCACATGGTTATTAAGAAGTTCAGTGCTATGGCCAGGAAGTTGGGGTCGCCGTAAAATCCGCCATATCTTATTGCTCCGTATGCAAAAGGGTTGGTCAGGAAGTAATGAGGAATGATGATTGCGGGACTTATTGCCGTCAGGATTAAGATGAATAATCTGGGATTGATGATTCGGAGATCCTTGAAACACATGATGGCCGCAATGAATTTTATTGCATTCATCGCCATCGTGTTAAAGTTTTGCGGAAGGTTAAACAACACTGAGATGATGCATATCAATATCATCTTGTATATGATGGGGTTCGTCTCCTCCACCATCCTGCTTTCTGCAGTATCCGCCTTCGGATTAAGAAACAGAGAGAGGATGAAAGCGAACATACAGGGAATATAAAAGAGCTTCCCGATACCCAGCTCAACGACAGAGCCGTCCGGCGTCTCCTGCGCCTCGGCATTTGCAAAGAATAGCATTGCAAAGGCCGATATGACACATAGGATATATGCCAATTCTATATTGTAGTGTTTGTATTTAATCGATTTGGGCGGAACTTTCATCTACGACTTAAACCTGTTATGAAACAGCGCGAGTGAGATTAGACATAGTATGCTGGCAAACATATAAGCGGCGGTATAGCATGCTGCAGCATATTGTTGCAATTCTTTTATGGCGATATAGGCTATCATCAGGCATAGGATGTCTCTTCCCAATCTAATCACGCACAACGCCCATGTGTGGCTTTGGGCGATATATTCCTGAATATACACCTGCACCAAACAGTTCACCACTGTGGTCGCCACCGCTATGTTAAGCACCAGGAGCAGTCCGTCGAAATTCGGTCCGTAGAAACTGACAATAAGGGGCGAACCAATCAACACAACTAGGAAAGGGACGAAAGCCGCAGAGAAGTTAATCAGTAACATCCGTTTCAGCATCGTATCATGCGTCACCCTCTCTTCGGAGTTTTTGGACAAATACGACAGAATCACGTTTTGCAGCACTCCGGGGATAAACAATACTGCTGCTGCCCACTGACTGGCTGCCGCGCGAAGTCCCAGTTCCGAATAGTTCGACAGTTTGATGAGCAACAGGTTCCCAACCCAAAAAGATAATGAAAAGGCCAGTTCCTGCACGGCAATCGGCGTGGAGAATCGGAGCTGTTGGCGCATCATGCCGATGATGGGCACACTGCTCTCCTGGCCGCCGCGGGTAAGACGGTGGATGACCGCCTGATTCAGCAGGCTGTTCACCACATTGGCAATGAGCAGCGCCATCACGGCGCCGTTCAGTTCGTAGCAGTAAGTCAGGCCGACGGTAGCCACGAAGGTGACGATTCCGGAGACGATGTTGATCTCCGCATTCTTCCTGAACTGCTTCAGCCCCGCCAGCACGCCGTTTTGCACCGTCACCAGAGAGTTGAACACGATGGTGACCGCTGTCAGACGCAGCGTAAAGTCTGTCTCCGGCGCCTCCAGGAACACGGCCAGGGGATGCGCGAAGACGATGACCGCCAGAGCCATCACGCCGCTGAACACCAGCGATATCGTCATCGCGGCTCGCACGATGGTCCGTATCTTGTCGTTTCCTTCAGCCTGTGCGGTAAACTTGGTCACTGTGAAACCAAGCCCGAAAGTGGAGAAGACGGCGATATACAGCAATGTGGTGCGTATCATGCCGTATTCCCCGTAGGTCTCCACGCCCAGATAGCGGGCGATCAGGACGCCCGCAAGCAAAGCCAGGCCCTTGTTCGCTACGTTGCCGAACAAGGCCCAGAAGGAATCTTTCAGAAACCTGCTGTTCTTTGCTCTGTCCGTTATCGTTTTCGTTATCGTCAACGTTATCGTTAGTGTTTTCTCTATAGCTCCTCACATCTCCTATTCAGCAGCTCCCGATACGCCGCCTTCATCCCCTCGGGCAGGAACGAGCGGTCGATAAGCGCTTTCCATTCGGGCATGCAGCCCTTCATCCGCTCTATCATCTTCTCCGCCACCGAAGCCGGGATGCCGCTCTGCGTAAAGGCCGTCACGAAGGTGCTTCGACCGAAACCTGCTTTTGCACCGCCCACCTCGAAACTCATGGCCATCTCCTCCGTGTCCCCGGGATCGGCCAGGAGCACGGCCAGCAGGTCGTAGGCCGGCGCCAGCGCATATTCGCCGCGCCCGGTGTCAATCAGCGAGAAGTTCTTGCAGTGCATGTCCGAGTTTCCCGTCATCCACGAGAACAACACAATCTCCCAGAAGCGCTGCACGTCCAGCATCGGAGCCGCTGAATACTTCTTGACGGTATCTGCCAACTGCTGATAAGTGCCTTGGTATTTATGCTCCGTGAGCCGGTTGGTCAACTGACACATGTCCAGCATCGATATCTTCTCGCCCTTCCGTCCGCGGTCCATCCTGAGGGTCAGATAGCCCAACTCACCGTCCGCCATGCGGATGAGCGAATGTCTGGCCGTGCGGATGCGGGCCGCCTCGGCCATCTTCATCGTCAGGTCTTCCAACTCCGGCAGACAGGGGTATTGCGCGCTCTGAGGCTTAAAGATATACCTACCCCACAGACCCACGATGGTGAATTTGGCCGGCTCATGCTTGCCGCCCCGGTTCACGTCCAGCGACATCTTGGCCTGCACGCCCGTCACCGACGCACTGGTGCTGATCACCTGCCGTGCCAGCTCCGACATGTTTCCCCGCGTATAGGGCATTGCCGGCACCTTTTCGCTTCCGAACATCTTTCGTGCACAGGCAGGATGAAAGTCCACCTGCCCGTCCTCAAGCTCCCGATAACAGTACAAGCACTTACTCATGGCCTAACGGTTTTACACTGATGTTGCCGACACAATCCTTGCAGCAGGCCATCAGCAGCGACATCCTGTCGCGCGGGTCTATCTTCCATGACGTCGATGCGATGTCGAGCAGCCATCCCTCGGGGATCAGCCCGTCAAACACCGGGAACATCATCTCCCGGTCGTATCGCGGCTCCGTCAGCGGCATCGTCGGACTCAACGCCACAGCGTCTTCTCTGGCCAGATACCTGTCGTCGTAAACGAAGTGGAAGCCCTCCTCGTCTTCTGTCAGGATGCCGCAACGCACCTCATTCACATAGACCTCCGCCTGCTTCATACATTACCTGTTTTTACCGGCCCGAGACATTCCCCAAACAGGGCGAGCACCACGTTCACCTTGTCCATGCGCAACGTCTGCTTCCCCTGCTCCAGGTCTCTCACGAACCTGAGGCCTACTCCGGCCCTCTCGGCCAGTTCCACCTGCGAGAGTCCGTTCTTTCGCCTTTTTTCCTTGATATAATCCGATAACATCATGGCTGGTTATACCTTTTCGGGTGCAAATATACGCATTTTCCCTGAATAATATACCAATTCGGGTATAATTTTCACTCTGTCACACCAATTTTATACCCGCCAAGGCAAAATATGCCGCCTCACCTCTCCACATTGCGATTAAGCGAGCGCAGAGCCAAGCTTGTTTGAGCTATGCCGAGCGTAGCTGCTATGCGGCCGAGTAAAGCGAAGGCTATGTCTGCGGCGAACAGCCGCGAACTGTCAATTGTCAATTTTCAACTCCCACAGATGCCGCAACATATCCACGTGGCCGTTGGCTTTGAATGTCACGCCCTCATCCTCCAGCAGTGTACGCTGTCGCTTCCATCCCGGAGCCGTACGCCCCACTTTGTTCACCACCCTATGGCAAGGCAGTTTGTCGGCTCCCGGTGTATATCGCAGGGTGCGTCCCACCATTCTCGCATGACTCGGCCATCCTGCCAACAGTGCGATATGTCCGTATGTCGTCACCCGCCCACGCGGAATCTGCGCAACGATGTTCAGCACATCGTCCCGAAACATCCTCGCCTCTTCGGCCGTCATCCTGTCGAAATAGTCCTTCATAATACCGTAGTGAACCCATTGGGGTCGTGAATGCCCTCAGATCTCTATTCGTACTGATTCTTTCTTTTATTCTCCTCTACAAGCGCCAGCAGTTCTTTGAACTTCCCCAGCCTCGGCTCCGACAACTCCCCCGCATTCATCTTCTTCCTGTTTGCCTTCAGCCAGTTGAGCATATCATGCTCCTCTATGCGGTGCTTCGACGGATTACGTTTATTCGTCTCAATGAAGGTTTTAACTTCATGATACCTTGTCAACCAACGTGTCTCTTGATCCATACTGATTGGTCAGTGCCATTTAATCCGCCATTTGACAGAAGATTATTTATTATTCAGCAAAGCCTTCCCCATCTCCGCCAGGTAATACTTCTGCGTCGGACTCTTGGGCGAGTCTGGCTGTGTCATAGCTACCAACCCACCTTCTATGAGGGTATCTATTATAGTCGTCTTAAAATACGTTGCATCCTTTAGGCCACAGAATTGCCTCATCTCCTTAGCCGACATCGGAGAAATCATCTTTTCCAGCAAATCACAAATCATTGGAATACTTGACGAGAGCTTAGTGACTACTTGGTGACTACTTAGTGACTGCTTAGTGACATTACCTGTATCTTTACCTGTAACTGTATAATCTACAGAGTAAATCACAGTCATAAACTGACTTGGCGACGACTTGAACACAGGCTTTCTATTCCACTTATCCTACTTTAGTCTCTCTATGACATCCTCCGGTTTAAATCCAACCTTGATAACTGTACACAGGCCCCTACCCATATCCTTCACTGATGTTCCAAGCAACCAGACCTCATCATCAACAATCAGATAACGATCATGTACGGCATGAGGCAACTGCACATAACTGATAGGTTCATATTGTTTATTATGTTTCTCGAAGTCCAGCATCACCTGCTCCGTATATCGTGTATGCACTATAGCCGCAACGCCTGCGTTCCTTTTGTCCAACATGGTTAACACGCTCTCGTTTACGAAATTATCTATCAGCACCAACTTTTTCTTTGCACTCCTTATTAAGTCGCACACAAACGTATAGGCATCCCAAATGCAACCTGTTGCAAACAGTTGTTCCGTTGTGACCGTAGGCGACAATTCTTCTAGTCTATCTAAAACAACATCCAGTTTCTTCTCAGTGGTCACTTGTCGCTGTTCCAACAAATCTACACGTTGAAATAGTCCTGCATTGGCAGTCAAAAACCTACGCATAGCCACAAATGCCCTCATAATCGCTACGCTTACGGCTGTCGCACTCGCACTCTTTAAGACGGTTGAAAGCATTGCGACACCCTGTTCTGTGAAGGCAAACAATTGCATTCCTCCGGTATTATATCCAGAGGGTATCACATTTTGTGACACCCCTCTGTCTATCAACTCCTTAGCCTCACTTCCCGATAGTTTATACAAGAAATCCTCAGGGAATTTATTAATATTCCTTCTAACGGCTTGCCTCAATACACGATTCTCCACACCATATAATATTGCAAGATCACGGTCTATCATTACCTGCTCTCCCCTTACCATATAGATCCGAGCTTGTATCTCAGAGAGAGCCACTTCGTCGCCACTATCACTAATCTTTGTCAATCTTATTTTAGGGTCTTCTATTGTCATATCAACCAGTTTTTAACTCTTAACTCATAAAATCAGACTACAAAGATACGAACTTTTTCTCAGACCACAAGCGAATGCCGGTTGAATTGACCCAAACAAAAGCAAAAAGCTACCCATGCTTTCGCACAGGCGGCACTTTTAACTTCTCATTTCATAACCATTAACCGTTTCCTTTGCGAAGCAATGGGGCGGAACGAAGTGAACGCAACCCTTAACCCTTAACCGTCAGTCTCCCCTCCACCACTTTCCAGTCAACGATCTGCCATAGCGCAGCGAGATGGTCAGGGCGACGGTTCTGATAGTCGAGATAATAGGCATGCTCCCACACATCGAAGGTCAGCAGCGGCGTCAATCCCCTCTGTATGGGGTTGGCGGCATTCGCTTCCTGTGTGATGACGAGTTTGCCGTCTTTGTCTGCAGACAGCCACACCCATCCGGAGCCGAACAGCGTGGCGCCTTTCTTTTGGAACTCCTCCTTGAACGCTTCTAATGACCCAAAGTCACGGGCGATAGCCTCCGCCATCTTGCCGGAGGGCGCGTTATCCTGCTTTGGAGCGGCAAACTGACCGAAATACAACTCGTGGTTCAGTATCTGCCCCGCGTTGTTCTGTATGCCCCCGGTTGCCTGGCATACTATCTCCTCCAGGGACAGATTCTCCATCCCGCTCCCCGGCAGCAGATTATTAAGGTTATTCACATAGGCCGCAAGATGCTTCCCGTGATGAAAGCTCAGCGTCTCTCTGCTTATCACCGGCTCCAATGCCTCCGACGCGTATGGCAACGCCATCAATTCAAAGTTCTTCATATCTTTAAGTCTTTAAAGGTTTAGATGTTTACACTATATTACATGATTATACATTTCCCGATAGCAAGCAACCTTCTTGTCAAAGGCCAACGGATAGGCACGTGATGAAGATGGAAGACGGTATAAGGATAGTTGATAGTTTAGAGTTGATAGTTTAGAGTTTTTCTTGGATTGGAAATTTTGGGCGAGGGGAACCCTGAGATATGTGTTTACCTTGGGAATTTCCGGAATGTCGAGTGATGCACAGATGGTTTTTGTGGCCTTCTCGCCTGTGGTTACGATAGCACGAAGGTGAGGCAACCGGGCCACAAGCGCACGAATGTCCGTAGCCTCCACAACCTCCAGGAATTTGTCCGAAGCGTTGTCCTGCAGACGACGGATAGCGGTAGAGGTATCATAGAACGCCAAACCTTTTTCTTGGCAGAATGCTACAATCTCATCTATCTTGAAACGCTTGTGTTCCGTATCCACAAAGTGGTTCTTGTCGCCAAAGAACACCTCACCCTCAATACGCCAATGGTCGTTGATGAAGTTGGGGTAATAGAAATCCATGCACCACCGCTTCCGCTGTGGCGGGAAACTGCCCAAAAACAGCACCTTTGCATTCTCGGGCAGGAAGGGGCGCAACGGGTGGTACTCTATCCCCTCCCCACTTCTATTGATATGCTCCGTGTTCAGCCAACTGTCATTCATATTCGCCTTAATGATGCTCTTCAATGAAGGTTTTAACTTCATGATACCTTGTCAACCAACGTGTCTCTTGATCCATCTTACATCTTCCTTCTTCCCTCTTCCTTCTTACTTCTTACTTTACATAATACCCGCCGGTCTTATCCGAGTCTCTGTGCTCAATAAGGTTTGATTTTGCCAACAAAGCGATATGTCTATCAATTGTAGGGATACTCTTTCCTGTCAATTCAGAAATACGTTTTCTCTGAATACCAGGATTAGCCTTAATAGCCTGATAAGTACCATTTACACTATCACTTAGACTATCACTTAGACTATCATTTACCCTATCATTTCGACTATCATTATGGTTACCATCGCCTGTAGCAGCTCCTTCTTTCCTCCACAATACCGCAGTGAAGTCTTCATCCTGTCGGAACTCGGGCTTACGCAGGCCCAGCTCCACGCACCGGTCTATCACGTCGTTGGTGCCGGTCCCCACCTGCTCGATGTATCCTGCCAGATAAACAGGGTTGGCCAACAGCGGGTTCACGGGCAATGAGGCGTGCTCGCCATTCAGTTTCTCCACCGTCATCCCCTTCGGCAGCCTGCCCGGGTTCCACACCTCCAGCCTGTCTTTGAACAGCATCACCTGCACACTTCCCGTGCTCAGGTAATCGCGGTGCACCACAGCATTCACGATGGTCTCAGTCACCGCCTGCACCGGCAGTTCAAATTCCACATCCACTTGTGCCGATACTGTCCTTTCCCCCACTCGGGCATCAATGTGCGACATCACAAAGGCTACGGCTTGGTCAACAACCTCAAACACGCTGCCTCCGTATATCTGCTGATAGGCCAAAGGCTTCTGCACCTTCGTCCCGTAAAACTGCACGCACTTCACCGTCGAGGATACGAACCATTTCTGCGGATCTTTCGCAAAGAGCAGGAGCGCAGCATTGGTCACCCTGCCATCGTCCGATATCAGATGCAGGCTGTTCAGTATCCTGTGTACGTTCTCCTCACTGTATGTCAACGGGAAGTTACGCTTCTCCCTGGCCATTCCCGTCCACCAGCGTATCTTTTCTTTATCCAGGTCCTCTGTTGTCGCATTCATATTCAGGGCTGCGTCAAACGGCCCGGAATGGAGATAACCCTTCAGCACCAAATAGTGGACTAAAGCAGCATATACCCCGCTCTTCAACTCCTCCAGTGTGTCAAACTTGTTCCGCACGACATCCTGCTCGGCTTTCTTTATCAAAGCTTTTTCTTTGGGGTCTCGGTCTTCTGCGCGTTTAATCAACACTATTCTGTATTTATGATGCTCAGTTGCGCAGTCGTACTCCCGCTCCGTAGGCGACAGGCCCTCAGCATCCTCATAGCCATAATCCACGCCAAAGAGGCCCAGATACACCTCCGTATCAGCCACCTCCGTCAGGTAAGCTTGTGTTGCGGCCACATCGCCTGCCGGCAGCTCTTCAAACAGGAACGGCTCGAAGAAGCGCCCCATCACTGCATCTTGCCGGATATACGCTGCTATCTCCCGTCGTTCCTTTTCGAACTCACGCTGTACACTGCTTATAAATAGCTTTACCATAACGGCTTTGTTATTCCTTTATTTGTTTTCGTATCCTTTAAGACTACAAAGATACGAATTATTTCTCAGATAGCAAACAAATGCCGTCATTTTTATGCCCTGAAGGACGATATATTGTCGGGGGTCGTTATGCCCTGAAAGGCGAAGAAGACCTTTAGAGGAAAAACTGAATGTCTTCCCGTGCCTGATGAGGGGAGCCATATCTCCTATGGCGACGGAGGGAATATAACGGTCGCATCCGATAATGCCCCCGTTGGGGGCGTATAACACAGCCCAGGGTCTTGGCCCTGGGGAGGGGCCTTGGCCCTGCGTAAACGGGTTACCATTTTTATATCCACCCCTGTAACTAATCCCACGCATACCGCTCATCCAAACCGGCGTTATACAACTGGCATATCTTGCGGAATTCATCCTGAAACGTCACCTTCTTGTGATGCTCCTCCTGCCCCTTGATATACGCCGCCACGGCATCCACGTGACTGTTGCTCACACTGAATGCCCCATACCCGTCCTGCCATGCGAAATGATGGAACAGACTCCCCGTCTTCTCGTTAATCCATCGGGTGGTACTTGATTTCACCGTACGCACCATCTCCGACAAACTGGTTTGCTTGCCCAGAAGGAACAGGACATGCACATGGTTTGCGGTGCCACCCACCTGTATGGCCGGACACCCGTGGTTGTTGAATATCTCTGCTATATATGCGTGCACCTCCGGCAGGTGATCCTTGGGTATCGTGTCCGTCCGGCCCTTGGTGGAAAACACGAGGTGGATGTATATCTTTGCTAATGATTGTGACATTGTTTTTTGTTATTAGCCCCTTTCAGGGGCAGTGGAAATAAATGATATGTCTTATTATGTAGGGGCGAGCCCCTACCCTATATTATGCGACCCCGTCGGGGTCGGTTATGGGATGGATGCCATCCCGTCAATAGGGCCAGGCCCTACGCTATGTTATTTGACCCCGTCGGGGTCGTGAATGCCCTGAAGGGGCTAAATAACCTAGACCAGGGGCTCGCCCCTGGGTGAATGGAACGCCCCCATTCACCAATGCCCTGAAAGGGCGATATATATATTAGGATGGGGGCTTGCCCCGATCTAATTGGCCCGTGCCAATTAATCCGCCCCTGTAAGAGGCTAATAACTATATCCTCCTCCGTCGCGAGTGGGGACTCGCTCCCCTTGGTGGGGCCGCAGCCACATTCAGTGGCTACTCTAAAGACCCCAGTCGCCCCTGCGGGGGTGATGGGGATGGTGGGCATCCCTTTGATAGGGCAGGCCCTACCCTATGTTATTTGCCCCCCCCTCGGGGTCGACATGCCCTGTAAGGGCGAAATATCCTAGCCCAGGGTCTTGGCCCTGGGGAGGGGCATCGCCCCGGTATAAACGGATTGCCCGTTTTAATCCGCCATTTAATCCGCCATTTACATCACCATTGCCTGCGACTTGTCCTGCAGCATCCTTCGCCTGCCTAATGGTAGCATACACCATAAACTCATTCTGTCTGTACTCCGGTGCAGTCCGTCCTGAACCGCCCGATAAGTTTGTTTCTTATCAGTTTTATGTTTCTATTTCTCCAACGCCCTCTCATCCATCAAAAACTCCTGAAGGCTCATAATCAGGATCCCATTCTCGTCATTGTGCCGCAGCACATTGTCCTTGGTCACAACAACCTTCCTGAACCCGTCACCCACATTCACCAGCGGACGCTCCTCCTGCTGCCGTTTTTCTGTAGTGGGTATCGAGAATGCCGACTGTACATACACTCGCTCATCAGCCTTGTTGCAAACAAAATCCACCTCTATCTGCTTACGCACATACTTGCCATCCTCCTGACGCTCATTAATCTCCACCACCCCCACGTCAACTGAATACCCTCGCAGACACAACTCGTTATACATCACATTTTCCATCAGGTGAGTCTCCTCAAGCTGACGGAAATTCAGCCGAGCATTCCTCAACCCTGTGTCTGTGAAATAATACTTATACGGCGTTGAAATATACCGCTTCCCTTTAATGTCATAACGCTCTGCCTGTTCTATCATGAAAGCATCGCACAGGTAATCCAGATACTGCTTTATCGTGAAAGCCGACAGCTTTCCCGTCCCGGAACTTGTAAAAGTATCCTCCAGTTTCTTAGGATTCGTCAGCGAGCCAACTGCCGATGATATCACATTCAGCAAGCTCTCCAACTGTGCATCATTCTGCACCCGGTTTCGCTCGATGATATCCCGCAGGAAAACCTCGTCAAACAGGCGTTTCAAATAATCTGCCTTCTCCTCTCTCGATGGCAGTAAGGCGCAATAAGGCAGACCTCCAAATGTCATATATTCAGTCCACACATCATCAAAGGGTTTGTCTGGCTGAATAGTTCTGTATTCCTTGAAACTCAACGGACGCAGATACATCTCGTCACCGCGCCCCCTGAATTCAGTAATAATATCTTTCGATAGAAATTTTGAGTTGGAGCCTGTAACATAAGTGTCAAGGTTCTCTATATGCAAACAGCTGTTTAACACATCTTCAAACTCATCCATCAACTGCACCTCATCTATCAGCAAATAATAGGGCTTCTGGTCCTTAATCTGCTTCTTAATGAAAGCCAGACAAGCATCCGGGTTACGTAGTTCCTTATTGGAACGATCCTCCAGCTGTATCTCTATGATATGATTCGGTTTAACGCCCGTCTCTATCAGATGCCTTTTGAAGAGTTGAAACAACAAGTATGACTTCCCGCATCGTCTGATGCCGGTCACTATCTTCACACGCCCGTTGCCCTTGTGTGCAATCAGCCTTTCCAGATACCTGTCGCGCCTAATCTCCATTGTTGTTCATTTAATATTTTTGCAATTCTTGCAATTTTATAAAATGTTTTGTCTGCAAAAATAACATAGTTTCATGATATTCTCCCCACAAAGATAACAAAAATAACCAATCCCGCAAAGGATTGGCCAATAATTTTGTTGAGAAATCGGTCAAATTAGTTCTTCAATGGCAGGATTTTATTGGCTGGAACCGTAAATCCGTAAGTTCGTAGATCCGTACATTCGTAATTCCGTAATTCCGTAACTCCATAGATCCACAGCAACGCAGCTACACTCCGTAGTTCCCTAGTTCCGTGAATCCGTAGTTCCACACAACGTAGCTCCGTAGATTAGTGATTCCCGCGTAGCACACTACGCGTTCAGCCTTTTTCTGACTTTAGCAGTAATTGTAATAAGAATCTTGTTGATTCTAGCACAATCCGCTATCAGTGATTCCGAAGCCCGTGGTTCCAAATATCCATTGTCGGTAAACAGGCGAAGCCAGTTTTCCGACTCACGCGCTTCTTTCAGGGCAATGCTGGCCTTGCTCAGGAAGTCTGCATCGCTTTGCGGGTGCTGTGCCTCGTTGACGTTTGCATTGATGCTTGTTGCAGATCTAAGGAGCTGCCTACCTAGCGCATCAACAATATCTCTATCCGCCTTATTCAGTTTCCCTTCGTTAAGGTACTTATAAAGCCTTATGATACGGCAACTGAAATCATAGCTCAACTCCAGAATCTGCGCATCAGCCTTTTCTGCCTCTGTCATCAACGGCTTCAACTCACCACCGAAAGTCCTCACATCCGTAGATTCGTCTTTCCTTGATTCCTTCTTATTGTATGAGCGCTTTGCGCTTCCATGGTTCCGTTTTTCCATAGATTCTTAATTCCGCCCTTCGGGCTCTCCATTGTTCGTAAATTCGTAATTCCTTAGATTCGTAATTCCGCTGCTATGCAGCTACATTCCGTAGATCCGTAAATTCGTAATTCCGTAGATCCGTAATTCTGTGATTTCTGTGTACCCTTAATTTACTTTATCACATCCTCCGCCTGCGCCATCAGCTGCGCTTTCTGCTCGTCGGTCAGCGTGAGCACATCGCTTGTCCATGCCTCGCCAGGCACGGCAATACCCACCTGCCCTGGCAGCACCTCAGCCTTCACGAAGGTGAGCAGCTCTGTCAGCTTCTCTCGGCACTTGGCCGTTGCGAAGCGTCCCCCTGCCCCGCTCAGCGCCACGCGCTTGCCGTTGATGCAGGTGGGCGTCTCGTAGTCCATCGGCTTCACGGGGCGCGACAGCCAGTCGATCAGGTTCTTCAGATGTCCGGGATAGCTGAGGTTGTACTCCGGATACTGAGGGTCCGTCCTGAACCGCCCGATAAGTTTGTTTCTTATCAGTTTTATGTTTCTATTTCTCCAACGCCCCCTCATCCATCAAAAACTCCTGGAGGCTCATAATCAGGATCCCATTCTCGTCATTGTGCCGCAGCACATTGTCCTTGGTCACAACAACCTTCCTGAACCCGTCACCCACATTCACCAGCGGACGCTCCTCCTGCTGCCGTTTTTCTGTAGTGGGTATCGAGAATGCCGACTGTACATACACTCGCTCATCAGCCTTGTTGCAAACAAAATCCACCTCTATCTGCTTACGCACATACTTGCCATCCTCCTGACGCTCATTAATCTCCACCACCCCCACGTCAACTGAATACCCTCGCAGATGCCGGTCACTATCTTCACACGCCCGTTGCCCTTGTGTGCAATCAGCCTTTCCAGATACCTGTCGCGCCTAATCTCCATTATTGTTCATTTAATATTTTTGCAATTCTTGCAATTTTATAAAATGTTTTGTCTGCAAAAATAACATAGTTTCATGATATTCTCCCCACAAAGATAACAAAAATAACCAACCCCGCAAAGGATTGGCCAATACTTTTATTGAGAAATCAGGCAAATTAGTTCTTCAATGGCAGGATTTTATTGTCCGGGCTAGCGTATCAGGCCTTCGATACGACGCTTCTACCCACTTACATCCTACATCGGATTCATACTTCAGCCATCAGGACTCTGCAACTGCAGCACCTTCACCTCCCAGGTCATCTGCTTCGGCGTTTCCTCCTCCAAAGAGAGGGAAATGAATGACTGTTGCTCTACCGGCTTACTAGCCGTATAGGTTTTCTTGAACTCCATGAGCCAGTTGTAATCCACTGCTTCATCCTTGCAATACTGACGCAGGCTCCTGCCATTACGGTTCTGGTTGTAGTCCTGCATTACTTTCTCAAAATACTCTCTTGTCTCCATGATCAACTAAAATTTGAATTTGGCGACAAAGGTAAATATTATATTTTGAATGACCTTACGCTAAAATAATGGCTTACGATCAAATATAACAACAAATATACATTTACTCTAAAATTTGAGGCACTATCGTAACAAACTCCGCCCCGTTAAATATGCTGTAATAAATACTTTCCGTCCCAACAATAATCATCAACAGAAAAGGTACACATATTTTCGAAGAAGCAAAGTTGCTTATAATTGAATTATAATCAGTTCCTGAAGGTGATGGATTCTTCTCTGGATGAGTATGCCACTCCCCCACATAAACTCTTGTATGTTCAGATTCCTCGTAATCTAAACTTATAAACTCATTTGCCTTAGACGCATCCCTTTCACATCCACATCTGCTATTATGCGCAACGCACGGAGGTGATACTTTGCTTATTCTAAAAGTCTTATCATCTATCTGCGAACCTGTCAAAACTCCACACATTTCGTTTCCTTCATGCTGGGCATAAACTCGCAATGATTCAAGGACTTCTTCTTTTATTTCGAGTCTGAAGTCCAAGTTGCTTAAAGCGGTAGCTTGAGCAGTTGGTTTTTTGAAAGGCCACCAGCTCTTTCTACGAGTTTGATCCCCTTTTGTTTTGCAATTTCTAAGTTTCCTACCCATTGGTAAATTTGAGTTTCTTCCGGTTTGTTTATAAGTCTATCAATATGGGGGAATATTCCAGAGAGAAACAAAGTAACATCGTTGGCAGAATATAGAGCATATTGACCATTGCATCCTGCATCTCGATGTGTGAGTTTCTCTCCTTCTTCGTATTCAGATTTATCAATCAAACAAAACTCTAGAAAGCTATCATCCAAAGCAGTTCTCAACCTTTTTATCGTTACTTCCTCATCTGGATTCACATATATCATCAACCCGGATACACCATATGGTTCTAGCCATATTATAAACGACGGTATCTTTATTTCTTTTGTCAACACCTTATCCAAAAACCATTTCTCAGACATTATATCACCTGTGCACAAGAAAATAGAGCTAGCCTCATTTATTCTCTCAGATGGAATCTCTTCAATCTGCTTGTCTATTGGAGTGACTTTTCTATCAGGACGGTAATGTGTCAGAAACTCAGCAACCGCATGGGCTTTTCTTTGATCAACGTAATTAAAACCAAGCAAATGACGCCCCAGATTATCTATGGTCAAACTTTCTGGATCTATAAGGGCAAAACTAGCATTGTTATAACCGTTGAGGTAGTAGCACAAATTGCTACCCACGCTTCCCAAACCTATTATCAAATACTTGTGTTGCTTCATTAACTCCCCTGCCGTGCGATTTGCCATTCGTTTCTCGTCATAGATGTTTGACTTTATTCTAACCAAATACTTGTTCTTATACTCTAGTTTTGTCAAAACATCAATAGCTTTTAAAGTTCCTGGCCTATATCCTTTCCTATAAAGGTTCAGATTGGGGACTGTCACACCTCCCATCATATATTCTAGACCTAAGGGAAAAAGGATATGGCCTTTATGGTTCTTTTGGAGAAACCTTTTACATGCTATCTTATCCTCTTTTTCTACAATACATTCCTGTAATTTACTCCCTGTTAGCGAATATGGTGGTGTTGCAGGAATGCGCAGTGACTTGATAAAGAGGACAGGTATTTTACTGGCTTTGTATCCTATCTTTATATTTCTCAGTATATCCTCTGACTCATCTAAACCACATACAATATATTGGTCAAAGTACTTATCGTCTTTGGCTATGTAGTCCACGTGATAGGTAAAACCCCTGAGTTCGCATGTGTGCTCTGGGATGTCTCCCAAATATATCCAGTGAGGCTCCAACTCGGTTTCATCTTCATATTTCTCTGTCCAATAACTGTCTATTTCTTTGGCATATTCTTCAGTATTGTCCTGATTCGAATATAATTCAATCCACCTCCTTGTCTTTACAATATTATCTTTTATCAGTCCATAGATGTTAGTCGTGTCATATACAACACCATCCTCGTAAAGACATAGCTTTCTAGTTTTAACGGATATGTGTGGAAGATAACAAAACCTACTATCTGGTACAATCATCCAAGGCATCACGTAAGGGAACTCACGGGGAAAAGCCATGAAGACATCCACGTCAGAAATTTTACCAAAAGCTTCTGCTGTTATGGTAACCTTCCAAACAGGCACATTAGCGTCTCTTCGCTGATCGCCATCTGGTAAATAGTCCACCTCTTCAACGGCATATTCTTTCGATAATATCGCGAGACAATGCTTCAGGATGGTTTCTATGTCAGGCATACTGACTATTTTTCTTTATCTTTCCTGCAAATTCTTTCTGCTGTGCATCTTCATCTACATCCTTGGCGGTGGAACAGCTGAAACGATCTCCAAAATATTTCTGCCACTTTTCACAACCTTCTTTCTGATTCTTGGAGTTAACAGCACGTTCAGCATCTTCTCTAAATGATTTCAGACGTGACAAGAAGGTGTTTCTCTTTGTGTCAGAATAATGTTCAAACAAATCTTCACCAGGCGAAACAGGTCGTTTGCATTTGAAGTGTCCCTCCTTGCTTAATTCATCTTGCATAGAGACCAACGTATCTTTCATGATGACATCCAAACGAGTTGCATCATTCTCTGTATAATGGTTAACAGCCAAAATGGTTAGGATAAAACCACATGGCAAATCTATGCCCTTATCATACTTCATCCAATCACGCCATGCTTTGAGGAAACGAACTATCTCACGAAGGTATGTTTTATTATCACACTGCTCCTCAAACCATTCGTTGAACTGTTTTGCATCTTGTTTCGCCCATGGTTTCTTTTTATGAGCCAGTTGTGGATGCTCGTCACCATCAACTTTGAAATAGATAGGAAGATCAATATGATGACCATCTGCATAGTTAACACGCACGCAAGCTTTCTTGTCTGACGGTTTTTGGTCGGTATGACCTTCAACAGCAGCATACACCTTATCGTGATACCACTGGATTTCATGCTTATCTTCCTCAGAATCTCCTATGAAATATACACCATCGTCAAGATCGTATGCTGCGAGACCATCATCATCTACTATCGGATTTAGAATAGTTCCAACTGCAAATGATCCTTGACTATAAAACTTGGGCTGAATCTCGTCTTCAAGATTATTCTTGAAGTAATTGCGAATCCTATCCCGCAAAGCCTTCCGATTGCCCTTCAATTTCTCTATTCGGCTATCATTCGCCTTTATGGCATCATGAAAGGCCACAAACTGTTCGTGATTATTTGCCATTTTTCTTAGATTTCTTTGTTAATTCCCATGAGCCTGTGCAATTACGGTCATTCCAATATGTACCTGAGAGCCTTGTAAGGTCTGCATAGTCAATATCCAACTTAGTAGAACCATAGTGAATATTCAAACCACCTTCTTCTCTCTTCTCCGCTTTATTTCTGTATTCTAATTTTGGATCATTTTGGTATGAGTATACAAAGACCGTCCTATCAAGTGTGTCATCGTGAATGAACACTGAACTAAATGAATCACTCCTACTCTTCTCAAAATACCCATGAACATGAGTTTCAAGAAATGATTGGCTTATTTTGAGTGTAAACTCATACTCAGTATCCTTAAAACTGGACTTACCTTTTCCAGACCATTCTCCACTAATATTGGGAGTATGTAACCACCTCCCAACAAAAGGAATCCGCCAAAGAACCCAGTTAAACAAAATAGCCAAGCCACAAACAATAGCACTAGTATAGCCAATATCTCCCCAAAGAGTTTCTAATTCCCAGATACTGCCATTGTCATAACGACGTATTGCAAAATGGATAATCAAGAAAACCACAATTGCACTTACAACTATGCATTCGATAAATGTTTTATAATTCTTCTGCATATATTGATGTATTAATAGCACTCTAAACTCTTAATCTGTCAAACATATTGATTCACTCTCTTATACTCCTCCCACAAAGATAACAGCCTTTCCAACATCTCCGCTCTCTCCGCCTTCAATTCTCCGTTATTTTTCAGTTTTCTATTGCTCTTAATCCAATTCAGCAAATCATGCTCCTCTAACCGATGACGTGACGGATTTCTATGGTTCTTCTCCATAAAGTCCATCACGTCCTTATATCTATTGAGCCACCTCTCATCTTGGGTCATTTCTCCCCCTCTCCTTCTTCTTTAATCTCAATAATCTCCAACCTGTCAATCAGAGCCACCCACTCCGGATTCTGACTGTTATCATGCATCTTTATCAGTTCAGTTTTCAGTTCAGAGGCCTGGTCTATATTCTCCTTCAGAAGCTTTTCATACCTCTTAAGGTCGCCAAGGACTATAGACTGAACTGCGACCTGTCCAATAATAGGTCTCAGTATTTTATTCAAGAATACCACCTCGTGGTTCCTCGTCTGTTCAAAATAATGATGGAGCTTCTGGAAAATAAAGAGGCTTATGCTGTAAGCATTACTTGCAAACTTGTCCATCGCTTCATTCACCTTTGTAGAAACGCTGGTAAACTTCACGCGACTCAGGAGAGTGGTTAGCACCTCTTCATCCATCGTGTTTTCCACGATAGTTCTACCACATATCCCATCAATCAAATGATTGACAATCTCAACGACATTGGTAGGATTAGCCCGCCAGAAATCAGCTTCTTTTACTACCCGCTTCATTATCTTGGGCCAGTAGTTTCCTGCTATCCAGACATTTGAGCCATCCATAAACTGATTCCATGCCTTGCTACCACAATCCTTGTAGTACTTTTCGAGCAATGCCTTTGAAAAGTCGTTCTTATCTGCCACTAGAGCATCTATCCAGGCTTCTTGTGGCAGAACAGCAGCAAAATCTAATTTTTCTTCTTCTTGCGTTAAGTCTTTTCTTCCCCAATCGTTCAAGTACCGTATGACATCTTTTCTGTCTGCCCCAGTCCTGGTTACTATAGTTACCATTTCGTTGACAACATCTTTCGTATCAGTAACCTTTCCGTCATGGAGTTTATTCTTAATCAGATATGCAGTAAATTGGGCGTATACCGTAGTATTTACCGTCTGGCAATTCTCCCATATTTTTTTTGCTGATTCATATTTAAACGCAACCTTGGCCATAGCCTCGTAGTCTGTATCGTTTAGGCCGTTAATTTCTTTTTTAGCCAACATCAGCAATACTCTGTAATCAGGCTTTAGTTCACCATCATACTGTAGCCCATTAAGATACGTACTATCAAGATTCAAATTCATCGGTTCATAGCACAGTATCTTTAGGACCTTTATCACTGGCTCAAAGTTATTAATCGTTACTTCTTGTCCCTCTATCATCTTTCTAGAGGTATCCTTTAACTTACTATAGTCGAACCGTTTATCCCCCACAGTCAACTTCACAATATCGGAAACATCTTCATTATTAGCTATCTGCTCTTGGCAGAATGTATTCAAGTCATCGTTAGCACAACTAATAGGATAGTTCTTGTAATCCTCTTTAGCCGCTCTGACATACTCAACAAAGTCTGTATTTACCATCTGCCTTTCAGGCAGTTCTATCGGCAGTTCTAATCCTTTTGCAAAGTCTGAAAAGTCTTTATATACCTTATACCATTCAGCCCCCTTATGTGTGTTTTCACTATTGGTAAACAATTTAAGGAAATGCTTGCCAATAGACACTTTATCGGTGCAATGAATCATCAAAGTCTTTACTTCATTTCTAAAGGTGGTTTCCTTTTCTTTGCTATTTTTATACAATTTCGCAAGTTTCTTCCAGACGGCTTCAAGTTTAGCGGCATCTTGTTCATTAAGTTTTTCTGGAGCAAGTACAGCCACATCATTAATCGCATTATTCAGCAGCGCTGCATCCATATTATCCACCACTTCTTTCAAAATACTGTAGAAGTGTTCATTCCTCGTTGAATAATCTGCAAAATCTCCCACTGATGTATTATTCAGAGCCTGGTTAATTAGGTTCTTCATTGGCAACTGACCAGCATCTTTAATATCTACACCGTATGTAAGAGCCGATATTTCCGTATCCAGTTCATCTGTCTGCTCAAATAAGCTCTCTAAACACTTCAAATAATCCCGCTTAACTATACTATTTTCAGGCGACTTCAATATCTCATCCTGATTTAGCAGGAATAAAGCCATACTTGACAGTTTTACTTTCTCGCCCCACTGATTTGTCAGCGATACAAGTTTATTGATAAATGAGATGATGTCTCGAATATTGGGGCTTGGATTCTTCAGCCTGTAACTACGATTGATAAGTTCTTGCTCATCTTGCTTCCCAAAGGCTCTCTCAAAAAGTTTATCGAATACTACCTTATAATCCGTGATAATTGGCTCGGGAATTCGGTATACTACAGGAAACGTTTTTTCAATAAAATAGTTCGTTAACTGTTCTTTATCTTTGGCATCACTGAAAGCATTTGCTAAATGAGCCCTGTCAAAAGGAATAATGCACCAAACTCTTTGATAACCACAATCTGCGAAGAATGTCTGTATAGATGACCAAAGCTGCCTAACTTTCTCTCTTGGCAATCTATCCATATTATCGAACACGATAACTAGCTTTAGATTTCCTTCAAGTGCATTAGACAAATCTGTCATCCACTCTCTAAACTCAGTAACTGATGGTTCTAAATCACTTACAGTATATGTGGTTGTATCTGTCCTTCCTGATGTTTGATACATCTGCCACATCTCGCTCCATGACCATCCTATCAAATTAGCCTTCTCCTCTGCCGTTTTCGCTCTCGCCCTCGCCTTTTTCTTCTGGTGCATCATCCAGCAATAAACAAGTAGGGGAATAAAGGCAACAACTGTTGCAAAGTATGTGTACCAACATGGCGTACTGCTCACCTTGATAGAATTCAGAAGCGGCACCAGCAAACCGGTCAGCACTAACATCAACAAAAAGTATTTGGTAGAATCGTAAATTGATGGTATCGTAACATTATGCGTAGAGGACTTTCTTGAAGTTAATAGATCCACCCTCTCTTGCCATGAACAGTCTTGTGATTTGGGACTTACATCTAGTGCACTGTTATACTTCTTAACTTGGGTGTCTCCTTCGAGTTTCTCATCCTTGATTAACTTGTTAGTCAATAGTTGTAATAAGGATCTTCTTTGAAGATCTTCCTGATTACCCCACGCATCATAGGTGAAGAAATAATAGTCCTTACCCAATTTTTTCTTTAATTGGAGCAAAGTATTAGACTTACCAGAACCCCATGAGCCCTCAATACCTATAATACGAGGCAGAGCTTTTTCTTTCTCCTCATCATCTTCGGGAGCTGGTTTAGCATCAACTTTAAGGATATGCTGCATCAGGGCTATAGCCACTTTGTCTTGTGACTGACCATCAAATAAATCCTCACCTAAAGGTTTATTAGAAAGAAATTCTGCCTTCTTTGCCATTGCCATACTTGTTATTTGGATTAACAATCATCATTTTAGTAGTTCTATCCCACACCTACTTCATTATCTCCTCAATAATGTCAAACAGCTTGTACATCTGAGAGTAAGACTTGTACACCTCAGGCTCCGTTTCATGCAACTTGTCCAACTCACGAGAAATCTCAATTGCCCTCTCCATATCGCCCTTCTCTTTCAGTTCACGATAGATATGAGTCTTGTTGAAGAAAGCCTCTGTCTTGTCATAGTTGGGGATATTCTTCTTGAGCTCTTGTGCAACGGCATCGTAATTGGCAAACTCCTTACTAGACGGTCTGGGCATATAGTGCATCAAAAACCAGTATTCCGTGCAGGGACTTGACTCCACAAAGATAATCTTGGGATTATCCTTCTTCAACGCTTTATAATGCTCCATCTTCTCGTGATTGCCTTCTATCACGTCCATATCTATCAGACACAACACATAGTCATACCCTGCTTTCACCCGCTCATTGGCAAGATTCACAATATCATCCACATCAGAGTGCTTGGGGATACCTGGCACCAGACTGAACCTATAGCGCTCAGTGGTGCGCATATCATCCACATAGCGGTACTCTGTGAGTCCCTCGCCAATAATGGCGATACTCTTCCTTGCTTTTCTATTCCCCGGTCTCATGCTCATAGTATTCATCCATATCCATATAAATACTGTCCAGGAAAGGCAAGTTAACCAATTTTTCCTGCTTATACGCATTGTAAACCGAAAGCGATTTGTGCAGGCCCAGAGTTGAAAGCCTTATCAATTGGGTTTCACCGGCATCATTCTTGTCTGTAAACCAGATTACATCCCTGCGGATATAATCCTCATCCAAGAGGTTAATATCATGTGTGGAAAGAATTAACTGACCTCCTCGTTTACTGTTTACCAAGAACACTTTAATAAAGTATGAAAGCAACTCATAATGGATGCTGGTTTCTACTTCATCTATAGGTAAGACAACACCATGAACCAACAGGTCATATAGAAGCGTTGCCAACCCCAAATATCTTTTGGTACCGCGAGACTCCAAGCTTTCATCCAGTTCCTTTTCTCCATTGCTGGTACGATGAACAAAATACATCTCATCTGAATGCAGCGTTCCTTTTTTTAGAATATCCTCTTTAGCCTTTTCCGGCATTCCTGGCGTATTCTTTATCATCAACTCCATTTCTGGAGTAATCGTAATTTCTTCATCATGGATGGAGATATCCGAGATATTAAAATCTGATGCTTTCAGAAAATGCAAAATAAATTTCTTCAAACGCCCGTCCTTATTGTGCGTCAAACGTCGTTTTGTGAAATTCATCAGACTACTCTGAGGGTGCATGATGGGCGCTATCCCTTGTGAAAAGAAATCATAGACGAGATTCAATCTTGATTTCTCCACATTAGTCTTCCCAAAAGCAGCAATAACCGTCTGGTTATGAATCGTATTAGAGAAAATCGCGTCTCTACTTTTCTTCACCAACCCCACTTTACCTCCGAAATCAATCACTGTTGACGCAGTCTCTGTATTGTAATAGCGCCTATAAAGCAGCGTCGGTTGTACCGATGAATACACCTGTAGCGTTTCTTCATATACAAGCTTATTATCCAACACCAGATTGAGCTTATACTTCTCGCGATTCAGGTAGAAAGTCATTTCGAATGATGTCCTTTCTTTATCGGACACGTCGTCCAACAAAAAAGGCACAACCCCAATCTTATCACCTTTGTTTAAACTGTCATCAACCATGAACTGAGAAAAGAAGTCCAGGGCCTTCAAGATATTGGTCTTGCCCGAAGCATTGGATCCGTAGATGCAACCAATCTTCAAGAGCGACACGCCGTCGGCCACCTCTTCGGTATAGAACTCGCGTGACGAACTATCATTCGTTGGAATAAAACTCAACGTCTGCTCATCTCGTAATGAGTAGAAGTTTTTGATTTTGAATTCCGCAATCATAATTGTTTATTCTTAAATTTCAATGCAAAGATAATACAATTTTCTTAATCCGGCAAATTTATTCGGGCTTTTTGTTCATTTTTCACAAAAACCACAAATAAAACGCGTCAATTTGACAGTTTCTGACACGATGACAGGATATAGCATACTACGAAGATAAAAAGAGTACGACACTGTTTCTACACGCGTTATACGAAAAAGAATCACGTAATCGCAAAATAAAATGCCCAAACAGCCAATTCTGGCACAAACATTGCTTTATGTACATATGGCGAGGGTTATTTCCTCTGCTTATGCCTCGCCCGGTGTTAAAGCATGAGATGTACTGCCCATGGGCGCAGGGTGTTTAACAAAAAAAACATTTTCGCGTATGAATTACGTAAAAAATGCAAGTGGTACTTCCAGATGGTCCAAACCCTCTACAGGCGAGTCCTCGTGGTTGGAGTATTGGGAAAAGCAAACGGGTAAAAAGGCTACCCGCTGCGGCGCTACCGATTGCCATTCCAAAGGAACGCTCGTAGGTGCCCACGTTCAGAAGGTGTATGGAGGCGACGAGCTTTACATTACTCCTCTATGCCTCAGCTGTAACCAGCGTAACGACAACTTCTACGTTGACACCGAACTGGTAAGAGTACCCAGCGGACTCTAATCCGCCTCATGGTATGCAACGCCTCAAGTGCTCCGTAGCGGAATCGGAAGACCACCGAATAGTAATTAACCTAAAACCAAATCATATGAGAAAAGAAATACATATTGTTTCTAATTCGAATAGAGGAGGTTGGGATGCCAAAAGACCGAATGCAGAAAGAGCCTCAAAACATTTTGAGAAAAAGCAAGAGGCTATGGACTGGAGTCGCGAACTGGCAAAGAAGGAAGGTCTTGAGATGATACCACATCGCAAAGACGGTCAAATTCAAAATCCCAACAGTTAAGGCAATGATTCTTGTCCGCCAAAGGACACCAAACATTAACTTCCTCTCTATCTAAATGTAGCAGGCCGATCAAACGGCCTGCTATTCTTTTTTCATCTTATTTCACTCACATCCCGTAAGGCGAGTTGCGATTATACTCTGCAGCCTTTAGCCCTCAGACCTCTATTCGTACTGGTTCTTCCTCTTATGCTCCTCCACTAAAGCCAGTAACTCCTTGAACTTACTAAGCTTTGGTTCTTTCAAGGCAGCAGCATTCATAAGCTTTCTATTGGCCTTCAACCAGTTGAGCATATCATGCTCCTCCAACCTGTGTTTCGACGGATTCCGCTTATTGGTCTCAATAAACTTAACCACCTCATTAAATCCCGATTGTTACCTCTCATCTTGGGTCATACACTATTTTCTCCTTCCATATCATTCTGCACCCCGTTCATAAACTTCTGTGTCTCATCGATGACTGATTTGATCTTACTATTCATATCTCTACCTTTCTTCATCATATAACCCACAATTTTGAGCATGTTTACGAACGCCTCCTCCTTCCTGAGTTCAGGTACATTTCTGTCTATTTCGTTCACCTTATCATAGAGTGCATCTACTCTAGCTGCCCATTCATCATTATAATCCAAAGACCTCTTTAACTCTCTGAATTGTTCCCCAAAACAGTCAACATCGACAGCCCCATGAATAAAAAATTCTCTGACCTCGTCCAGCTTTCCTTTCTGCTGCTCAAATGTATCAGAATAGTCCTTTAACGAATACAGTTCTCGTGAGCATGCTTCTAAAATACCATACCCCATTTGATTTGCACGAAGTTGTCTATATATTACATCTTTCGATCTACCTTTATAGACATACTCATCAATTAACACATCTATCTCCGATGACTTTCTATTTGCAAACTTTATCTTTAAGAGTAAATAAACAAGCATAACTATAGCGGTAAAACAAGCTGCAAGTTCAAACTCAGATGTTCCAACAAACGGTCCTAGGACATTCTCCCTAGACCATTTCCATATCAGCCAGAAAAACGTAAGAACAAACAACCCAACAGCAACCATGTGCCATGTTCTTGCAAACCAAACTTCATTTTTAACAGCCCAAACAATAGCATTTCTATTGACATAAACGTTAATACAAATCAACAAATAACTGACAGCTAGTACTATCCACGAAATTGACATAACGTTCCAATCAAAATCATTCACTATATTAACGATGATAAAACCAATTGTCATTAGCAACGAACACGCTGTAACTACAATGAGATACGGGATAGGAGCCACATCTTTTAGAAACTTTATTTTTTTGTAGTCTTTGGCTCGTTTGCGTTCCATAAATGACATATAGAACGATACTGCCTGCCAATATAAAAATATAGTACCCAAGCAACGACTCACAAGATAAAGTACTCTTATTCTATCTATTTCGTCTATATGCGCACTTAAAATACCATATATGGCGCAAACTACAGTTATCAGAGCGCCAGCGACTGCCCATACATTCCACCCCTGATATGAATTGAGACTTTCCTCCCTATCTCTCTCCGAATACAGAAATGACAAGAATTCTGCATCCGTCAAGTCTGTTATGGTTTTAGGAATTTCTATACTTATTTTATCTTTCTCCATTGATTACATCAATATATGTCCACTGAAACAATTACTCCCATTGATTCTTCCTTCTATACTGTTCCGTCATTTCCAGAAGTTTTCTAAACTTCTCTACCCTCTCTGCCTTCATCTTTCCAGCATTCAAGGCTTTTCTATTGGCCTTTAGCCAATTCAAATAGTCGTGTTCCTCAATTCTATACTTACTCGGATTTCGATGGTTCTCCTTTAGGAACCCCATCACTTCATTGTATCTCACTAGCCATCGCTCTTCCTGCGTCATAATCTCCAATTCATGCTTTATCGATAATCTTCAATCCTAGATGCGCTTATCGCAGGCCTAAACAAGCTGTCTGGTATTGTTTTTGTTTGTCTGTTCATATAGTTGAACTGATCAACATTACTAGCTTGTTCTGGACATTTAGGACCAACGATAGCTTTTGTCAATTTCAATGGCAACCTTCCACAAGCAATAGGAAATAAGCAAATTCTGCTGGCAATATTATTTGAAGCATCCATAATCCACTCCACTTTATCAGGACTCTTTTCTGTCCATATATAGAGGAGCCTTACTTCATTCTCTTCTCTAAACAGGTGTGACTTGAAGAAATGCTTCCATATATACCAACGTTTCAGTTCAAAGCACCATCCATTATCCTTCCAATGTCTTATTTTTTTAACAAAATCTAAAGAAGGATGATTGTTCATTTGTTTTCCATAAGAGACAGGCGCAAAGAAAAACTCTTTGTTATCCACCTTTGATAAATCAACCTCATATTCTAGACAAACACCCTTACCATCATTGCCGTATAAGCGCCACATCGTAAGGTTATCCTCCATTTCCACATTACAACATGAAAGAATAAAGCAGTCATTGTTCTCCTTTACAGAATTTACAGAATTGGCAAAAGCTCCATAGCCCACATATTTATCTGCATACGATGTCTCTCCCTTGTCATTCATGCAGGTTATACTGCACATAACATGATTACCACCTTTCATAGCAAGAAACAAAGATTTTAATGAAGTATACCTGCAAACGTGATTATAAGCGACATCACCTTTGTTCTGCTGTAATAGAATCTTAAAGAACTCATCCTCGGCTGCTGACTTTAGCCACATAGATGCACTTTTCTCGTCATATTCAAGATTGCCTTCAGAGAACAGTCCCCACAGAGTTTCGACATTCTCAGTACCAAGTTCATCGCTCAGCTCGTCAGGAAGAAAGTTTTTGAACTTTAACTTGATTTTTTCACACGGAATACGTTCACCACAGCTTTGATTACCTTTAATGGCTGTCACCATATTGTTAAAACTAAAGGTCTCAAAAGAATAAGAGCCTTTCTTCCAAAAGTAAATGCCATGATTGCCTGTATATGCTACGCCATATTTTAACCCTACCTTTTTGAATCTGGCAATTGTAGATTCTTGAAATCTGTCATAGAAAAGCGACCCGGCAGTTTTATACTTATATTCTATGCCGCAAATGGCATCATCATGATAAAAAATCACAACATCAAACAGTTCTCTTACGGCACCCATCAAAGCAGAAACCTCCTTATGCGTCTCTACTTCATATCCTTCACCTAAAGCCTCTTTCAACTTTATCCTAAGAGCACTTAATTCATCTTCAGTTACTTGAAAAAAACTCATAATCGATAACTATATGTGATTTGTTATCTTTGACATGCCATTCGTCATCTATAGTATTCCATTCAATATGTGTAGAAATCTGCACTACTCATGCTCAACACTTTCTTCGTTTTCTTCCTTGCAGTTTTTTACTATATTTCTAACCTCACTATGGAATCATTATATTCCTAATCCTGCAATCCATGCTGTTATCTCACTTACATAACTGTCCCATGCAGCATCCTGTTTAACCAACTTAACCACATTTCGGAGGTATGTTTCCATATTTTCTCCTTGCATCTGGTAAATGTCATACAGATAGTGATGTTTGTCATCCGGTGACTGGTTAACCATATTGGCAAGGTCTGCCAACTCACCAGTTTTAGTCTTCAACAAGGCCCACAAAAAATGCTCTGGTTGCTCTCCGGCAGGTAATACTAACTGTTTTATAACCGTTAAAGCGTGATTTCTAATTGCATCCTTCCCCGCCTCGGTTCCCCCTATCTTCTTCTTTATTTGTTTCTGTCTTTCGAGCTCAGTCGTATAAACGTCACCATCAATCAGAATCAGTTTATTATTATCAACCTGTCCTTGCAATTCTAGCCCTGCAGCAATAGAAAAAGCATTACCGGCATCTCCGAATATAACTACTTTTGTATAATTCAAGATGCCAGCATCTTTCAGCACTTCTTTTACAATGCATGAAGCCAGCAAGTCTTCAACATACACTTCAAACTGCTTCTCCATCACCCCAGTCAAACGGCAGATACATGCTGGTGTGGTGTGATCCAGGCAGAAAGTTTGAGCCACATTAGCAGGCTGCCATATATGCCTAATATTGATATCTCTTCTTCTGGTCAGTTCTTCTCTATGCGACGTAAAAATCACTTGCAAATGCTTTGCATTCGCCACCTGCACAATAAGAGTAACCAAACGTTGCAACGCCATCGTATGCAGAGTTAAGTCCAGTTCATCTATAAGAATGAGCGAATACTCTGGCACATGATATAACAGCTTGATAATGTAAAGTAAACGTTGTTCGCCTGCCCCCATTGATAGTGATGTATAGGAAGCCGCTCCATGCAATTGTACTCTGGTGTATTTCTTTTTAAGAAATGCTTCATCCTGCGCCGCATCGTAAGTACGGCACATAATATTCGAAAACGCCCGAACCACCGCATCGTGATTATCAATGCTACCACGGTTGGTCATATGAAAGCTGGTACGAGTAAGGGGCTCTTTTTCAATGGCAGGCACGCAAGAATCAATTCCAACAAAAAAACTATCGCGTTGGGGTTTGCTGTCTATTCGCGGTATCCAACGGTCATCTCCTTTTTTATATACAACAGTCTTTGAATTCCCTGTAATAGTAAAACTGGCTGTTATCTTGCTATCCTTCCAGGCATCGTTTCCTATCCTCTTGAAAAAGCGAGTAAAATAGTTTCTTTCCGACCCGTTGTTCAATGGTCTGTAAAAGCAAGCCAAAGCATAAAGTATGGATGATTTGCCACATCCATTCATTCCAAAGATTCCTGTTACAAGGTTACCACTTAAATCTATATCTAAATCGCGAATATGCTTCAGGTTATGGACTGTAATTCTGTCAAGTGTTTGTTCTATTATGTGATATGGCATAGTAATCCGGATTTCAGCCTTCTTCGATTTCTTTTGCTATTAACTTGAATTTGGTTCTGATTTCTTCCCGTTGATAGAACTCCAGCAGGTCAGCCTTGCTTAAATACCCGTCCTCCAGATACTTCGCCAAATATTTCTGGTCAAAATCTATCGAGAGCAGGCTCTTCTCTATGTTCTTCAGTATCTGCTGGTTGTTCTTTATATTCGTTTTCACCAGCATCTCGATATTCTGCACGTCACGGATATCCTTCAGCAGCCTCTGTATCAGCATGTTCACAAATTCAACCTCAACGTTCTTACCGTCTTTCCTAAGAGCAAGCCCACGTGCAAGATTATAAGCAACTGCCAGATTCTGATAATCAGAGGATGCATAGTCTATGATACAGATAAAACCAATACCATCAATATACGCAACCCCGTCAACAGCTCGTTGTATAGATGCATCTGCCAATGTCTTGTCAAACACAATAATGCTGGCATTAGCGTCCCGATTAACATTAGCCTCCAACAATTGACTCCATGCTGTATCATACTTATTCGAGGCGATATCCGGAGAATCCACATCGCCTAGTTTGATACTCTTGTCAAACTTACACTCTATAGCAACCTTCCGTCCACTATTCTCCCCACCGACATAAGCAAGGATGTCACCTGTCTTGTTATTCTTGATGGTGCCTTTTGATGTTCCCGTTAGAGTTACAACATCTCCTAACTGAGTACGTTCAATATATTCTTCCAGGAAACCCAGGATATCATTCTCCGCTGCAACGCCTTTAATGGCTGTCTTGCGAAACACCTCCTGCTTCATATCAAAAAGCAGTTTCAAGTTCTCCAATTGCACACCCAAGTCATCAGTTGTCTTCGACAGAAAGGCAGAGAATCTGTCTTCCATCGTGGCCAGCACACCAATACGGATAGCGCGGAGCAAAGCCGCCTCACGCTCTGCCTCTGGCAAAGAGTCAAAATACCGATATACCAACTCGTCCGAGATCTCAAAACTATCCACCCGGACGCGCTGTAACTTATGGTCTATACGCATACGCTAAACTTGAGCATATCTGTAACCGCCTTTCTTTACATAAGCGGCCAGATATGTGCCATGTGAATCTGCCGCCATCAATCCGTCATAAATGTTTTGAGGCACATCATAGTACTGATATACTGCGCCCGTCTTGAACTCAACTTCTAATGTCATGCTTGAAGGGTCGTAACCGATTGATAAAATGTGTGATGATGATACAAATTGTCTGTCCATAACTTTGGTATTTATAAGTTGATTTGTTGTAATCTCCACGCTTTAACGATATCAGGATAGTCCTCATCTGATATATTTAAGTTAGTATTCCACCCTCCTTTACCATCAATATCCGAGGAAACTTCAGGATCATTGCTATCCGGCCTTCTTTCCTTGTCAGGGAAGGTGATATTAGCCCGCATAGGCATTCTGACAGCCTCTCCGACTATAATAGATTCGCCAGTTTTCAATATCGGAAGCATATTTATCAGGTTCGACAAATTATCCGAAACCGTATTCGCTATAATACCCCTATCGTTTGAATTGGTAAGTCTCAATGCTATCGTTGTCCCGCATTGCGACAAAATTGTGGTGTCAATTTCTGACGGACGTTGACTCACAATCATAGCACTTATTCCATATTTCCTACCCTCTTTCACTATCCTCCTCACAATACTTGAAGCACGACTATTGTTCCCACTGCCCAAATAGTTATGGGCTTCCTCCATAATAATGAGCAACGGTCGTTTTCTTCCTCCTTGGGTCAAGTTACGCCCCCAGAACAAAGAGTCATACATCACACGAAGCAATATGCCTATAATGTCATGTAATATACTTCCTGGCACACCCGATACATCAAATACCGAAAGTGTTCTCTCACCCATCCACAGTTTCAGAAGCGCATAAATGTCGTTGTCTATCTTTCCATCCTTGTCTGGGACATATCCTTCTGGCTTATATGCAAAATCAAATCTTGAATCAGTCAACTTGGCTTGTAGTGATATCAATTGACGCTTCAACGACATGGGGGTTGCAGAAAGAAAGACCTTACCTTGTTGTTGCTCTTGATATCTTGGCAAAACAAAAGGTTCTATGCTGCCCGTACATTTCGTACCTTCTGCATTTTGTACAAAGGCTTCTGTTGTTTTAGTCTCATCAAAATCTTCATAGATGGCACAGAACTTTTGACCTGTTCCAGTACAAATATGAGTAGAAAACATCAGCCGATACAAATGAAGAAACAGTCGTTTCAGGCTGAATGGTATGGGGGTATCCACAGTAATTGTATCCCTGCTTAAATAGGAGAACAGCCCAGGATTTTTTTCAACAGTTAATTTTTTTAGAGCTAAGACCAATTCAGACAGCGGGAAACGGTCATTGTCAGAAACTTCACCAAATGCAAAGCTCACGAACTCATCAAAACTCATTGCCCAATAGGGAACTACGAGTTTACGCTCTGTGGCATCCTCAGGGGTTATCCGGAATATGTTTGCAGTATCTTTAAAAGTCTTGCCATATTCGCCATGTATATCCATCAGAATAATACGGGAAGATGGAAATTTTTGCTGGTCTATCAGCGTATTCACCAATCCGGCAACTGTTGTAGATTTGCCGGTGCCCGTAGAGCCAACTATAGAGCAATGCCTGCTTACCAACTTATTCACATCCACCAGCGCAGGTATATTCTCTGCTCCTGAGATGGTTCCTACAGAGACGAATTCTGCACCTTGCTGTCTTCCATATATGTTAACCAAATCCTCTTCCGTCACAATATGAACTTCATCATCAATCATAGGGTACTGCGATATTCCACGTTCAAAAGGTTGCCCCAAAGCTCCCTCACCTACCAACTGAACTGTCATCCACCGGATGCCGGCATTTTCATCGTTTCTGAGAGAATCTGGGATAGCATCAGCACCAATCTGGACGATTGTTCCATACAAGTTGATATAGCCTTGTGGCATTTTCACAAAACCACCAACCTGACCTATCTTATATCCGTTTCCGTTGATATAAGATATGGTCGAGTTCAGTGACCTATACAACTGTACTGACACACTTGTTCCGGAAATACTGCGTACAGCTCCAATTACCGCTGGATTATTATTTGTCTGCATGAACATCATCTCCTACGAGTTCTGCTAAAAAAGTAGTGAAAGCGCTGAAATCACCAAACGAAACCCTATCATTCACTTTCTTCAGCGTGAAGTTTGCAAATTCATTCTTGGTATCCTCAAACTTAGCCCAATCTCGCCGCTGTGCGCCAATCACAGCTTCATCGTCGTGCCATACACTCAGATTCGGACGTTCAGATGCCCGCTTCACAGCTTCAGGAAAATACAATTCATCAGCGGGATCCGTCTTTTTCATAGCGCCATACATTAGTGCAATGACATTGGCAGATTGATTTACTTTCAGAGCATTGATAATGGTATCGTTGATGTGTTCATCCCCGAACGAATAACCACATACAAATAATACGGCATGAGGTTTCAACAAGAAGTTAGTCAGTTTGTCAGACATAGCCAGAAATGGCATCTTCCTGCTTTGGTCATATTTCAACTTCGAGGGATATATTAATTCTGGTGATCCCGTGACGTCTTTCGACACTCTGCACACATCCCCATTAACGGTTTTCCAGTTTACCGAACCATGTAGTTTCCATAACCTCGTCCAGTAAGAAGGGAGTTTGTTGTCTTCCACAGAGTGTATATCAAAGAACGGATAGCGAGAACCAGAGAAACCATCAAAGAATGGCACGCCCTGTTCCTCCAACGCCTGCTCTGCCAGCAGGTCGTAATTGGTGGTGAACACCTCTATTGGCTCTACCCTGTCAATGGAACTCACCCACCTTGCAAAGCGTCTATACGAATTGTCACCTGTTGGTAAATCTTTCGTGACCGACTCTGCAATAGTATTACATATCTCAGTTTCCAATCCTGCCAATTCTGCTTCTGTAAAACCACGGACGCTACCACCTCCTGTTGACACTTCTTTCATAGAGCGTACGTATGTCAGCACATCTTCTAGATTGTCGGTCTTTTTGCCCGCCTTACCCAATTCCGACATCAGTCGTTTATATGGTGTTGTATCAGCATCAGTCTCATGTGCTTTGCTAATTATCTTTGCCAAACCCGCCATGTCAGGTAGCAGTGGATTACCTGCTGCATCTTTCACAGAACGAGGGCAACCTGCTGCCAAGAGGAATCCCAAAGGCGACTTGTCTTGAGATAAGAGCAACCTTAAGTTGCGTATGTGTCTTATCTGATCGTGATTCATATTACCAATCCTCCACTATTTCGTAATTATTCAAATCTACAAGGTTCCAGCCAGACCATTCAACGTTCTGCCACTTCGTATGTGAAGCTATTATGGTCTGGAAGTTCATGTTCGGGTTTTGGAACAATCTCATGTATTGTCCAATCAATCCTTCGCTGAAGCTAAAGATGTTCCCCCAATCTATCAGAAGAATAGCCGGTCTGAATCTTGACACAGCACTCAGATAGCTCACCACCAAATCTAATACAAATCTTGAGCGTTCCGTATCTGACAGTTGCTGTAGCTTCCATTCATGTCCCGTATTATAATCTTTCCTCCATACCTTAATCCTACATTCTCTATATGGATTCTTCCTCACTTCCTCAATTTCAGCCTTTGAAACCATTACTGCATTAGAAAAGTCTGCCACTTGTATCATTGCCTCAATATTATTTCTGTCCTTTCCAAGATATTCCGCGACATACTGCAAATCGTCTTTAACCTCTGTTGGGCGTTCCTTATCTCGTATATAAATCACATCCATCTGATAAGGAAAGATTGCCAAGCCACAACCACCCGCTAGGTAGGATACAATTTTGTCCAATGTCACTGTAACAGGATATTTGACAGGATTATCCACATCTATCACAGCTTTCATTCGTTTTCCATTCCATCGCTTCAGGATAGATGAAGACAAAACCTCATATAGCATTTCTATGATTGATGACTTTCCAGTCCCATTGCTTCCATATAGGACAGTCGTTTTGGCGAAGTCAATAATAGTTCCAACTTTTATGTTTGGACTCTCTTCTATCTTTACGCTCTTAATCCAGTTCAGGGGCATCACATCATTGCCCATTTCCACGGCAATCTTGTATTCGTGGATGGACTTTATCTGCAAGAGCTGCTCAGCCCTATACTTCTTCTCGCGTAGTTTTCCATCAACCAACTTATGACAGTCATTACACAGATAGATACCATTCTCTGGCGACCTCAACTGCTCCTCTGTAAGGTGGGACTGGCCTCTTGGACCTGTTGGTTTTGCCGCATAGATATGCGCACATTGCCCAAGTTCAACAAAGTCGCTCGTTGTAGCCCCAGGCCCCACCAAAGTCTTGTCACATTTGCAACAGCGGTAACCGGCTCTTCGACGGATAACCTCCTTGGTGATCTCAGTAAAATTGATCCTATCAGTCTGGCTTGACATTCCTTTATTTTTCTTCAGGTGCAACCACCAAATATTCTGGTTTCACAAAAAATGAAGTTCGCTTATGGCTTCTATTGAATCCTTTCTTCACTGGTGTAATGAACAAACCCATATTCGGATAATCCACTATCTCTACATGGGCACCATCCAACTCGTCTCTATCAAGTAGTTCACCTGTAGCAGGGCAAATGTATGGCCCAAAGCCAAACTCGTATTGAGTCTTGTCCACCCAATACTGAATCATTGAGCCATCATCATCGGTATCTTTTGCATTTACCACCTGCACCAGCTCTCCTCTCATAGCTTTATACTGTTTATACTCCTCCCAATTCCCTTGAAATCTGAATTGCCTATATGCAGGATAAATCATAATGTTTAAAGCCTCAATATACGACATATTGAATTGCCTCACCAGCATATCTGCTTTGTTTGGATACGGGCAACTGATATAGAAATGAGGGAAGACACCTTGGGCATTCGTTTTGCTCACAATCGCAGTGTCAAGTTTATTCTCCACATAATTCAAGAAATCAGCCATTTCCTCATCACTCACTCCCTCAGGCTGCAAGACTCCTTCTATCTTAAACAACACTATCTCGCCATTAGGCAACTTCATAGGACTTTCACTGTACTGGACAGCACATCCATTATTTCTGCTAATTGTAATCATATCCATATCAATCCAGTAACTATTTCAAATATATAAAAGCAAGGAAGAATTGATTCGTCAATTCTAGATCACCTTTGCGGAACAAACACAAACAAGCAAAACGCCCAAAAAGCATTCAATACTTTTTTCACCATGAAATCCAACTAATTACTGCAGTGCACCGTCAAACCAGCATTACAAACTTCATATGCATAATTCTGTACTACTCCGAGCAAATGTAAAATTTCATCAGGGGCATCCGCCTTGCTCAATCCTGGCTGTACTATGTGCAAGTGAAACTTAACTTTTTTGGTTACAGCAGATTCCTGGTCTAACTGCTTCAACATTTCAATATCTCCTTTCAAGATACGGTTTGCTCCTTTGACAGTATGAGCAGACCTATAAATGAGTCGCCGAAAGATATTCATATTGCCATTTCGCCATTTAAGACTCTTCTCGGCCTGGCCACACACGGCATAGAAATTATCAATACGCTTTGAAATACGATTCTCTACAGCATACTTCAGATGATAAAGATGCACATATATGGTGTCAGCATCACTTCTTACACCAATCAAATCTGCCACCTCTCCCTTGCCATCATCATCAAACACAAGGTCATAATCATCATTTATTTGCTGCCACATGTAATACTGAATTGTGTTCTCCTTGTGTGGCCAATCCATAGACTCATCACCTATATTCACACCAGCTCCAATGAAATCATATCCTTCTAAGTCGTCAGCTTTATATGGGGTTATTATTTCTTGGCGTAGCTGCACCAGATTGTTTGCGTATAGCATGGAGCCATCAGCAAAGAAGAATACCGGAGAGCACTTTTCGGCATTGAAATACTCCAGTATATCTCCATATGAAATAGTGCGTCTACGAAAACTGATGTTTGGTCCAAAGACTTTTTCCACATGATAACTATAATCCGTCCTATCTCCATTTACCACGCTTGTATATGTGATACGAAACTTCGTACACAAGCCATCATATGAAATCTGGAATAATATATCTGACGGCAAATTGTTCAAGTCATATTCACGATGGGTTAGCTCTATGGTAGCATCAAAAAGGTATATATCACCGTCATGCCCTTCTATCTGTAATACTTGCTCGTAAGCAGCATTCTTGTATATGTCATCATCCCAGTCAACAGAAACAGGAATGGAATGAGGAGCGCCTGCAACGGGGTCAACTCTTAACGTATGCTTAAAAATCTCGTGTGTAGAAATCGTGGGGTCTTCTACAAGAGCCCCTATTCTATGGCTCCAGTCTCTGAAAGAAAGAAGATTCCCACGACGATAGCTCCAAATCTTTCCACTCTTGGAGCATCCGTGTGTAGTGTGGTCACCTTGGAAGATTCCAGAAGCAAAAATATTATTTTTCCTTAGCCTTCCTTGAGCTAATTCGCTTAAACCGTTCTCTACATCAGAACCAACATATGACTTGAACGAAATATCGCCTGGTATAGTTTTGCGTCCGCCAAATATTTGGACCAACAAACGATTTATCCCGTGGAAAGAGCGGAACACCACTTCACCGTCAATCTTTACCTGCTTTGTTCCAAATAAGGCTTCAACTAACTTGTCGAAAGAGGGCTTTCCAAAAGAAGAGTTAATGTACAGGTGCTTATAGTGGCCCGCATCATATTTATGAAGGAGAATCACATTCCATGTTCGGTTCTGAATGCCTTCAAAGTTTGTCCAATCTACTTTCTCAATACTCCCAAGGATGATAATCATCATATCCCCTGCATCATTCACGCTGGAATAACGATAATCAAAATCTTTTTCCGTATAGATACTTTTCCAATTCTCCGGTGTCCAATTGAATTCATCAAGCCTATATATTACAGTGCTTAAAGCCGGATTTATACTCTGGAATGGTATCTCTGCTTCATTCAAGTCGGGAAATTGATTCAACAACTCCGCAAAATCCTGTTGCTCTTTAGTGGACTTATCGTTAAGGCCAGGGATAATCACATTCCAGTCTGCATCCTTCAAATACAAGTCACGGATATCGTCTGCCATCGGAGGGTATGCCATGTTTGTCACAAAACTGGCTTCTCCTATACTATCATCAGCCGTTCGAGTGAAGCGTCCTATGAATTGCAAGGTGATTGGCAAGCTTTGTTTTTCATCATGAATGGCCGCCACTTTCAGTTGCGGCAAATCAAAGCCTTCACCCAGCATATTCACACATACAATAATCTGATGTTCTTTGTTCTTAATTTCATCAAGAATACGGGCTTTACCTTGAGTAGTGCTATGGATAAGAACAGGGTGTAAATCCTCATATTCCTGATAACAAGCAAAAACCTGCTCAGCTCTGTTTTTGTCTTTGCAGCGCGCCATCAGAATATGATCTTTCCTTAACACCTCCCTATCGTGCCTAAGAATCGCAACGGCCTCATCTGCTATCGCTTTATCAGCATTCTCCTTATCAATCTCATACACGGGCTTAAAGTTAATCTTCTGATAATAGCCCTGCTGCTGAGCATTTCTTAACGAAAACGAATAGATAAACTCACCTTTAAGCTTCTTCCCATCGTTACGGAATGGTGTCGCTGTATATTGGGTAATACGTGTACGCTCAAACTTATCAAGAAACAGACTCCAAGATGGCGCTTCAGAATGATGTGCCTCATCAACAAAGACATTAGTTATAGTTCTAGCCAGTAGTTCCCTAACGTCATTACTTGTTTGGGCAAGTAAAGCCATTGTTGTTACAATGACATTTGAGTGTTCAATTATATCCTGCCAGTCATTGTCATTATCTATACCACTGTCTATAAGAGTCACATAAGGATACTTGCAGTCTGGTGTTACAATGCCTAACTCGTGGAGTTTTCCTAGTGTCAAGAATTTGTTGGCTATCTGTTCTCTCAACGCATCGTGAGGTACAGTAACAAGGATTTTCTTACACTGCCCTGCCACCATTATTCCCAGCATAGTTTCAGTCTTACCGGTGCCGGTAGGCATCACTATGGTTGCACGGTCTTTACGGTTATGCTGTGATGATAGCCATGCGTGGATTGCACCTGCCTGCGGTTGTCTAAGGCCACCAACGTTTGCGACTCTATCTTCTTCTATGAAAGTAAACTTACCACGCCACGACAGAGCCACATCATCGGGTGTGAGGGTGTCATTTATAGCAGGGTGTTTAATCCAAGATTTGTATTCTAGTTCATTGTTTCTAAAAAAAGCAGTGGTTGGCCTTTTTTGTACAAGAACCGCATATGGGCAATCATCTGGAATAACGTCATCAAGCTTTGAAGTAATTGCTATTCGCTTCCCGTCTTGTTCAACAATGAATAACAGGTTGCGGGCTTTTATAAATGCTTCATTAGTATTATCTAATGTTATTTCTTCCTGACCATAGCAGCGCCACACAACATTCTTTCCAACATTGTGAACCATCTTTATTATATGTTTCGGAAGATTAACCATAAAACAGAATTATTCTTACTATCAATAATATGATTTCCCTACGTCTTGTCTATATCTTCATTTCTTTGGTACTTCCAGTATTCCTTCCACTTCATGCGGCACGAATGGTCCTTCTTTGCACTCAAAGATAACACTTCCTGGCTCTAACGACTCTATGTTATGCCAGACATTCTTAGGGATGTCCACGCCGTATTTGCCGTCCTCTGGGCAGAGCACGACGCTCTCCAGCACGGAACCGTCATCGTTGTAGGTATTCACCCTAACCCTGCCGCGCAGGATAACGAAAGACTCATCCTTCGTCGGATGCCGATGTATCTCTACCATCGTTCCTGGCTCCACCGCGTTCAGGAAGCGATGACATTTATCATCAAGACTCTGATGAAAGTTATAGTTCTTCCTCAGTCTCGGAGATTCCTTCGCCTGTGCGGAAACCTCATTCAATAATTGTCCGTCAATGAGTTTCATTTGACATTTCGCCTCTTACATCGCCCTCCACCTCTCTCCTGCCAATAATCTGCCATAGCGCAGCGAGATGGTCAATGTTAAGGTTTCAACACCCCTATCACCATCATCCCGGCCAACACCGCAATAAGAATACTCAACAGGGTTCCTGCCAGCACGTATTCGGTCTTGGCTGTTTCTTTATCACCAAAACGAATGATCGACTTCGCCGCTATCAACAGACCCAGCGCCTCATACCGCTGCAGGCAAACAAAGATTAGTATCAACCACCTCTCTATTGTGCCTATCAGAGCGCCAGCATTAAAACCACTCTCTTTATCCTCCGGCATATTCACGCTGTAGTGCTTCAATACCAATTTGATAAAAATATTTGCCGGTTTCCAGCATATTAGTGCAGCTACAGCCACGGGGACATACCAGCATGTCAATACTGCAGTGCCACTCCAAAAACAATGACTCCTAGTCCATACAAATACTATGCCCAACAATACCAACACGTGCATTGTCTGATCCAGGACGAACCATTTTACATTCTCACCGTGATACGTTTTCCACATATCTATCGCAAAATGCGTCAGCCCGATAACTAAGGCATACCATATAAAATTAACGTCCAATGAAGCCAACCACGACAGGCCAAAAACTATTGCTGCATGTATATAATGGAATGGACTTCTCCAATGCTTTTCTTGCTTATCAGTGCACGTTTTTCCTGTTTGCAGCACAAAGTCTCCAATGAGATGTGCCAACAATAGATTCATAAATAATGCTATATTCATATATTCTTTATTTCAAATCCTTCAAAATCCTTTATTGCAGTATTCAGCAGGCCCCACTGCGCACCAGTTGACCTTCTGTTCACTGCCGCCTGACTTACATCCAATCGCTTACTTATATCCACCTCCTTATATCCCAGGAGCTTATAGAACACCACCGCAGCCTGTTTCGACGAGTACGAATCTACCAGATTACTCAACAGTGCCACATACGAGTCCAATAATCTGTTAAATGCGATGGGAGCTTCGTTCACTTCAAACGCCGTATAAATATCCCTCCGGCTTATTTCATCAAGGTTTCTGCCGGACAGATATATCGCGGGTCCGTTTATAATGTCCTCTTTTCTGTCTGCATAACTATCGTCAGCAACCCCTATGGAGAATCTTATACCATACCGCTGCAATAATGCATGTCCTTCACAGTCTTCTGCTTGCATTTTTACGAATAACTTTATGAGAATTGCTATCCGAAGAGTGGACCTATACTCCGGCACAACACATTCTATACTATCTCCTCTCACAATTCTTGCCCAAAAACCTGGGTAGTCCTCTTCAAAGTCATCAAGCAACCGGCGCAATCTTTTGCGCAATACTATCAGAGACTCCGTTTGCAACGAGGTGGATCGAACAATATCTGCTGAAATAGTAGCAATCATATCTTTATTTTTTGCTTTTCGAACGCAAAAATATAAACAATTTACTTAATAAGCAAGAATTATGAACTTTTTCTTTAATATTTTCACTTTATAAGGTGTTTTGTGCATTAAAGGCAAGTGAGACTCGCTGATTATAGATACTATTATTCACTCTATACTTCTACCCTCTCGCTCGCAGCCTCCATAGATTCGTCTATCCGTAACTCCGTTGTTCCGTGATTCCGTAGCTCCGTGATAATTTTATGCGAAGGTGTAACCTGAGTAATTTTATGTGCAACGAAGTGGAACAACATTTCGGGCAAGTGAGATTTCTGTCCCCCGATAACGGGGGAAGTGAAGGGGGTTAGACAAGCTTGTTTGATCACTGCCGAGCAGGAGAAATGTCTATGGAGCGTAGCACCATGAATTTTAAAGATGGGGCGCGGGCTCTCTTGAGAGCACGTGAAGAGCGATGGAGACAGCGGCTGTAGAGAGCTCGCTTTCTTAAGGCGACTGGGGTCTCGTTTACTATAATTATTTTATGCGCAACGCAGTGGAGCAATTTTATGCTGAACGCAGTGAGGCAATTTTAAATGCAGAGAAGGGCTCGCCAGAGCACGTTAGTCACAAGGGCTAAGCGTTCGGTGGAAGCTCGCTTACAAGAGAACGAAAGACCTGGTGACGATAAGTGATGACAATCACGTCTCTGCATATTTTCCTGGAATCGCAGCTCACGATGTTTTCGTGTCTTTTCGAGTATTTAGATGTTTAAATAGAAAATTCCGTGATTTCTGTGATTTCTGCGAGACATTAGAGTCTTCCGCGTTTTTCGATGTTAAAACAGTCCGGCAACAGAACAGGAAATACCAAAAGAGGCATGAGCGAAATGCCCATACCCCTTGTTGGAACCTTCTTATTCTGCAATGGCTTCCTTGATCGACTCCACGATATACTTCACGTCGTCATCGCTGACATACGGGCCGGCAGGCAGACACATGCCCACTTTGAAGATGTCCTCCTCCACGCCGTTGGTGTACACCGGGGCGTCGGCATAGACCGGCTGCTTATGCATCGGCTTCCACACGGGGCGGCACTCCACCTTCTTACCCAACATATACGCACGCATGGCCTCCACGTTGTCGTTGGGCTGGCAGTCCGTCGTGGGGCTGTCCACCTGGTGTATCACACCGGCGGCACCGCCCACGGCTGTCTTGATGACCTCCTTGTAAGCGTTCTCCTGCCCCTTGACCTTAACCGAAGGATCAAGCGTCATCGTGCACAGCCAGTAGTTGGCGTCGTAACGGGGGTCGTCCGGCTGCTTGTTGATCTTCACGCCGGGAATATCCTTCATCAGCTCTTCGTAGAGCTTCTGCACATGTTTGTGGTGTGCGATGTGTTCACCCAGCACCGTCATCTGTCCGCGTCCGATACCGGCGCACACATTACTCATGCGGTAGTTGAAGCCGATGGCAGAGTGCTGATAGTAGGGATATGCGTCACGCGCCTGAGTGGCCCGCCACATCGCCTGGTTGGCATCCTCCTCATTGCGGCATATCAGGGCACCGCCGCCGGACGTCGTTATCATCTTGTTGCCGTTGAACGACAGCACGCCAAACTTGCCGAACGTGCCCAGCACCTGCCCGTTGTAGCGCGAGCCCATACCCTCTGCGGCGTCCTCCACGACAGGGATGCCGTATTTGTCGGCTATCTCCATGATACGGTCAATTTTGTAGGGCATGCCGTAAAGCGCCACGGGCACGATGGCCTTGGGATACTTGCCCGTCTTGGCTTTACGGTCGATGATGGCCTGCTCCAGCAATTCGGGATCCATGTTCCACGTATCCTTCTCGGAGCCGATGAACACGGGCTTCGCACCGCAGTAGGTGATGGGGTGCGAGCTGGCGCAGAACGTGAAGCTCTGCACGCACACCTCGTCGCCGGGCCCCACGCCGCAACCCAGCAGCGCCAGATGCACTGCTGCCGTGCCGGCAGAGAGGCATACCACCTTTCGGTCCAAATCCGTGGTTCCGTGATTCCCTATTTCCTTAGTTCCGTTAACGAAGTTCTCCAAGTCTTCCTCGAAGGCATTGACATTCGGTCCCATCGGCACCACCCAGTTGGTGTCGAATGCCTCTTTCACGTACTTTTGTTCTACGCCCTCTTCCGACATATGTGCCAGACAGAGGTAAATGGTCTTTCTTTCAGACATAGTATAGTTAGTTTTTTTTATTTCCTTTTCTATCCAAAATTTTAGAAAGCTAAAATCTCACCACAAAGGTACGAACTTTTTCTTAGACGACAAACGAATGCCGTCATTTCTTTTTGCCCTGTAAGGGCTAAATATATTGTTGGGGTCGTGAATGCCCTCAAAGGGCAATAATCTATTGGGGACGTCATGCCCTGAAAGGGCAATCTATTGTTGGTGGCGTGATGCCCTGAAGGGGCTAAATAACTTAGACCAGGGGCTTGCCCCTGGGTAAATGGATCCACCCGTTTTAATCCCGCCCCTGTAAGGGGTTAATAACTATATACCCTCCCCCTGCGGGGTGGATGGGGGTGGTGGGGTCCATATCGATAGGGGTGAACCCCTACCCTATGTTATTGGACCCCGGTGGGGTCGTTATGCCCTATCCAACCCGCAATATGGAATGGTTGCAATTATTTAACAACTCATTAATCTTATTCTTGTCCAAACCCAAAAAGTCAAGCACACAGCATATCAATAACACCCTTAATTTTCTTGTTAAGTTATACAACTCTTCGCCTTCCAGTGCATGTCTCTTTTTTTTCTTCTCTACCTTTAGGATATGCGAATAGTAATCTCTAGAGCCTATTGCACATTTCAAATCACAATCAGTAATATTTACTCTTCTTATATCTTTAAACTCATCTCTAAGTGCAGTGAGTTGTGGAAGGAAGTCTTGCTCTTTTCTGAACCGTTTAGAGAATCCATCCAACGCTTGAATCACTACTAGAAAATCATTACTCGTAAATACTCGCTTTTTCTCAATACTATCTATTAGATTACTCCAAATTTGGGCAATATTTTTTTCCGTAGAATACTTTTGATACATTGACTCAAACTGCTCCTCAATATCAGCATGTTTAAACAACATTTCTGGCATCTTTACGGCTGATTTATTCCCCTCTATATAGAGGTGAGTAACCATTTCTATAGAATGAAAATACTTATTACCTTTCTCTGTTTCCTGATAGCAATCTCTGGCTCTAAGCGTTATTCTACCATGCTCTATAGGTCTCAACATTCCCAGTGACAAAAATCGTTCGAACGACCTCGTTGTTGAAAGCACACCAAAACCACTTATTCCCTCTTTCTGGATTTCCAAAGTTGTTGCCTGATCTATATATACTTGCGGGTAATCCGGTTTATATGAACATGCCTGATTTAGATTGAGTATTATGCCATTCCCCAACTTTATACTTGCCAAAGTACAGTTCTCGCGAGACGTATTAAGTTCTATTGTTATGGAAGATTCTTTAATAAATGTTGTTATATTCTTTGGCGGACACCAATAGGCTAGTTCCGGGAACTCAACTCGTGCTTCGAAGAAAGAGGCATCGTTCATTGACAAAGTATGATAACCTATGAGCGCATAGTAACAAGTATAACGAGTTATTGGGAAGTTACTGCTAAAGTTCAAATTAATAGCAGAGTGACATTCAAACAAAGAAACATCCTTCATGTGACCGTTTGGGGCATAACATCTACCATAGATAACAGCATCCTCTTCTCGTTCAAATTGTATACCTTTTTCTTCAAGGCAAAAGCCACCGTAGAGTTCCAACTGCATGTCACCTCTGGAATCAATGGTTAGCGTTCCCGCCACCTGATCATCAGGCAAAGACGGTATCCACCAATAACCTTTATATAAGATTACGTCACTGTACATATATAGATCACTTTGTTAAAAAGATCAATCTACTCGTATTGATTCTTATGCTTATATTTCTCTCCCAGTTTCAATAACTCATTGAACTTTTCTAAGCGGTTAGTCTTCAATTCACCAGCATTAAGTAGTTTCTGTTGGTGCTTCCACCAGTTACGCATCCCCCTCTCTTCATCCACAAACTTTGATGGTCTTCTATGGTGCTCTACCACGAATGCCATCAGTTCATTGTATTGTGATAGCCATCTTTCTTCCTGAGTCATATCACAAAAGGCTTAGTGAGATGCATTATATCCTCTCAAAAAGTGTCGGAAATTCTTTTTCAGACCATTGATAAGTTCTTCTGTCGACTCTTTCTTTGATTGGGCATAGAAATATCCATATAAAGAACCGTCTTCGTAATTCTCACATACTTTTTCTGCACGTTTCTTCCGATACTCTTCAAATACTTCCATAAAATCGAGGTTTATCCCCCAATATTCAAAATCGACATTTTCTTCTAGCCATTTGATAAGATCATGAAGTTCTTTGTCTTTTCTCTCAAAGTTTTTCTGAGCCTCATTAATGATATCAAGTGTTAACTCGGGAGATTTGGGGTATAAGATTCCAGAAACGAAACCGCCAATTCTTTTCATTAGTTCTGATGCAGAGTCTATCATCTTCAAGATTTTCTCGTGCTCTAATCTTATATTACCCGCAATCTCATGACAGAATATATGCCGATATTTGAATATTTCTTTTACATCAGCTAATATGCTCGTATCGTTGAACTCGTCTTTAAGTCTGTCAGTTTCAAGTAAGGTGGTAATATTTGTAAGTATATCTTCAAGATGGTTGCATGGTAACAACATTGATGCATATTCACCAAATGTGATTGTATTCTGCTCAAAAGAATCAATCATAGAGAGCTCAAATTGCACATCTTTGACTAATTCGGCAAAATTACGCCTATATTTAGCATCAGCATCTATAATATTGGAATAAAGCTCTTGAAAATAGCCCTCCATCAAGGCAACCAATCTCATGGGTATGTAGGGATAGAGGACTTCGTCATCACACTTTTCAAATGTTCCTCTAAGGATTTCTATTTCACAATCTGCAGAAGAATGATAGTCTATACCAACTCTGCAGAGATTGGCCATTACCTCTTCGTAAGCTAACTTCTTTTTCATAGTTTATCCAACTTTATCCCTCCAACATCAGCCTTCCTACTTCTGACTTCGTTTATCATCCTTCAGAATCAAGTTTCTTACACCTAGCAACAAAGATCTTTACCAACTCTTCACTGTCTGCAAATATAGATTCATACTGTTTATCTTCCAGATATCCATTCCTATGCAGGAGGTTAATCCAGTACAAACTTTCACGAGCCTCTTTTAAAGCAATATAGCTTTTACTCTTGTAATCAGCCTTGCTGATAGCACTGGTTGCTTCTGAATTATTAGCCCCAATGCTCGTCCCTGCTCGCATTAACTGGTTGCAGATGTTTGATACAGCTTGAAGATATACAGGAATAGGTTTCTTGAATACAGGCTTACCATCAGCCTTCTTTTTCAGGACTTCAGGCTTCTTATTAGCCGCTTGATCAAGTAAGTAGTCATTTAACTTGACTACCCTATCTGCAAACGCATCACATTTACCTTGCACAATATCTCCAAATTCGCTCATAGTATAAATCTTACATCACACCTCAGCCATCAGCCTTTAATCAAACTTCAACCTTCATACCTCAGCCTTCGTTCATCCTTCGGCCATCATACATCAGACCTCAGACTTCTTCTCGGCACAAACAAATACGAGCAAAACGCCCAAACACCTTTCAGTATTGATTTCAACTTATTACTCTTCATTACAAAGCTAAATTACTTCTCCTGCGTACTTCATATTCTTCCCCAATACCGTACACAGAATCATCTGTATGTCCTTGATAAAGGAGTAATGCCGATAATAATAGCAGTTCAACCGCACCTTGTCGGGATATATCACGTTGTCGTTGTTCCACACCGCCAGTTCTTGGTCGCTCATTCTATCAATCTGCTCTTGTGTCAAAGAAAAACCGTGAACCGTGAACCATAAGTTATTCACCTCTCATCGCGCTCCTTACACCATTGAACATAATCCTTGGGAAGAACGCTACCTTGCCCAGGCCCCAAACACGGCAATATCTCTTACTTCTTACCCTTTATATTATATCTATCTCTACTTACTTCCTCGTTATCTTCCAGAGTTTATGCCAAAGATACCACAATGGTGACATCAATGCCTCCGAGGGATATCTCCTCGCCATTTGGATGCTATGCTTCGCCACGGAAATCAGCGTATTAAACTTACCCAGGCCTTTAATTTGGATATGGTTATTATGTCCAAAGTTACCGCCTTCAAGCACATGCTCCAAGATGAAACGTCCTTCTTCTTCAGAAGGCTGGCAAAACATCAAATCTCCATTCAGCCCAAAGATCTCTTGCATAATCCACATGATGCCTTGTGCAAACCGCCACATTCCAAACTTGTTTAAGACATCCTCCAAACTCAAACCACCGGCATATTGGGGAACTCTTCCTTGGGCTGCAACCAATACAAAGTAGTAGTCCATCAGCTGTCTCAACCCCACCCCTTCTACGAAGAAATGCCTGCAGATATGCAGGAGCACATAAAACAGGTTCATCTCCACTGTCGGGGTGATCAGTTCTCCGTTCTTACAATACAGCAACCGCTCATTCTCCTTAAACCACCGTTGCAGCGCATTATTCTTTAACGGGTTTTGAAGGATTTCTGCATGATAGTGTAGCTCAACCTCCATTTCGCACCATATATCCAGATGAAGATGCTTATAATCCCATTCTATATTCTTTTGTCCTATTGACTTTGCGTATTCAATAGCTTTCTCACGACCGTCACTGACATAGACATCTATGTCGCCAGAGTGCCGATACTTCTGCAGAGCATCAGGGTAGTATTTAGCTATTCCTTGCCCTTTTAATATAGTTGGATGTAGCCCCGCTGTTGCCAGGTTCGTCAGCAGCCGTTGACACTGCTTATCCACGTCATGGTTGCGTTGTTCGATTATCCTCCCCAAACCAATCCACTGTAGCAACAACAATCTGGGCGGATGCGAAGCGGTGTTATCTCGTTGGATTATGTCTAGAGCAGGCAATAGCACGCCTGTAACAGACTGTTCCTCCGCCATCGCGTATGCTCGCTCCCAATCATCTTCCGAATAGACGTCACATAACGTCTGTTGCGAGCCCGTACAGATGTGCAACAACTCAAACAGCAATTCCTGCGACTTATTCATTCTGAAATCACACAATGATGCTTAAACGAATTCTAAAAGTTCCGACAGATTTGCGATTTTCCTTTTGGGCAATTTTATTTCCTCACAATTGAAATCTTGTTTGTGAATATTCTTTCCATTGTCCAACAGGCACACCGATGTCCATCCCAACTGGTTGGGAGCGATGAAATCCTTTTCCGGATTGTCACCTACATAATAGAAGAAGAGCTCTTCCTCGGGATACTGTTCATGGCTGCGCAACATCATCCTGTCAAAACTCCAATGATTGGGTTTAAAGTAGCGCTTTTCTTCATTTATAAAGACGTTATCCTCCGGGATCCATTCGTTCAAACCCAGAGCCGCCACCTTCTGCTTTTGAGATATCTCTCTTCCGTCTGTGATGATTCCCAATTCGTGCCCGGCCTTTTTCAATGCCGTCAGCACGTCTTTCACATCTTGAGATAGTGTGATAGAAGGGTGATGATACCTATATACATTAAGGTAATCTTCTATTGGATTATCGATTGCATACGTCTCGTTCAAACAGGCAAATGCATTCTCACCTGCATCATACCACGACAACAATTGATCATATATGGCAACAGCATCATAGCCGAAACGCTTTGCCACCAATTCTGCCACCTTCCTGTAGCCTGACTTCAGGAAATCTATCTCCTTATACAGAGTGTCATCAATATCGAAAACAACAACTTTTCGAATCATTCTTTACTTTGATTTACGTATTCCCACCATATCCAGCACATACAGCATCCAGTAATATGGTACAGTCACACAATTCTTATAGACATACTTTGCCTTTAACTGTGCTGTTGGCGGGAATAGTACTGCCATAAAATCCCCAGTCGTGTCATACAATGATGTTTGGAAACGCAAAAATCCAAGTTTAGAGAATTTACGGCCATGAGGATGCATCAGGTTTGCCTTCAACAACATATTCATTTTAGAATAGATGTCGCAGATACGACAAATAAGCTCGTATCAGGTTGTTTCCGAAAGTCGCGCAAAGCCACTTTCTATTAGGAAAGAGTAAATTTATCCCCCCCCAATAAGGTCCAGAATCACAGGAAGCCAACTCTATGCTGAGCACGCCAATCCTACTGGGTTCTAATTTAAGACCATCTTTGTATACCATATTAACAAGTTTTTTTACATCCTTATTATTATATTTCTCCTCTATTGCATCAGAAATCGTCACCCCAAGGAGTTTACTAGACAGTATAGCTGACACGACAGTTCGAGTTACATTTTTTTGTTTATCAGCCCACAACATGACAGATTCCCAATTATGTAATCCTGGATATGTCACGTTATATATATCCTCATATAACCGCAAAGAAGGTTTTCGGTTATATGAATGAAGACTGATATGCAGAAGACAAATATAGAGTAACATATCAGTGGAAGGTAATGTAATGGACGTATTTTTATACTTACGCATATTATCCCAACCTCCAATATCATCAATCAAAAACAAATCTGGCTGCTTTTCTCTATACAATGCTCCCCAGCATATATTGATATGAAAACCATCCGGCATTTCACTATCGTTAGAAAAGGAGGTCATACCCACGCGTTTACCGGTCATGTGCTCTTCATGGCTATAGCCCAAAGATGACATCACCCTATATATCTTTTCTTTCTCAGAATAGTCAGAGCAGTTATCGGCATCCCCTGATGCAAACAAGGCAATATCTCTCCCAGAACTCAACAATGCTCCAAGATTTTCAGACAGAAACAATTTCTTCACTTCTGCCATATCCATTGCTCTATATACACGGTCTAACTCCGATACTATCTTTGTATTCCTTCCTTTATAAAACAGATAATGCTCTTTCCATTGATTTTCATCTTTATGAATCCGGCACATCATCGAAGCAACAAATGGCAGCATTTTTTCCTTCTTCGCTTTAGCAAAGACATTATAATACCCCTCTGCATTATAAAAGGTAACGACTTCTTCTACCTCTTTCGACGCAAGACTTTCTTTCAATGAGGCCGCAAAAAACTTACTATATACTTTTTCCATGAACTAAAACCTTAATTCCAGATAATCGTTCAAAACCATTTTATAGATATCAACTCCCATTGCATCAGGAAAGCTAATTAATTCTTCTGTCTGATATTCCAGTTCCTCTGCCAATATGATTCTAAGGACAGAAGATACAGGGCAACCATCTGTTGTCGAAAGATGCAGATTCTCTTTGATACGGGTGCAAAGGTTCTGCAATCCCCCATGATTGCGCAACCTGCAATATAATGCAGCATAGTCATAAAAGGGACTACGTTTCTTCACCGTTTCCCAGTCTATAATAACAATTTTCCCTTCTGCATCTATCCATATATTACCAGGCTGGAAGTCACCATGACTGGTCACCAACTCTATTTCGCAATCATTGAGACCGTCGTTCAACTTTTCAAAAATGCCACCAACAATGCTTTGGCAATCAAAACCTTCTTTCTCTGCAAGCATCGTCATACAACGGTCTTTTAGTTGGGCAAGATACGTTTTGGCAGATATACTTTCTCTATCTTTTGTTAGAGATAGGAGCAAATCCATACTTTCCTGTTTCTTTTGTTCTACAAAAACTTCATCTTGCATTCTTGCTAATGGACGACCATTCTTGATGATTTTCTCAGAATAATAACCTTCCCCACTCTTTGTTATTTTGGGGACATAAGTTACATCCGTATTCTGTCTAAACTCTGTCTCACGTTTGATATATATGTCAGGGAATCCTTCTTTCAATACTGTATAAACGACACCTGTGGAGAAGTCGAATAGGCGAATCTTCTTGTTACAAGGATAAATCAAAATATCATTGAGCGGTAGTGATGATTTAAGGCTCAATCCTCGTTGAGCGCACCTCTTGACCAACATAGTGCTCGCTGTCAAATAGGCGCTTACCATCGACTTCCTTATTATACTACCATTTACGGCATACTCCGTTTTCAGGTAGTCCTTGATATTCTTGGACGGCTTCGCTGAGATAATGGCATTGAGTTTTTCGTTGACATACATGTCAGCCTCCATGCCTTTATCCAACACCTCAACACTTCCTTGTTCAATTCCTAGGAATTTTGCATACCTATTAAGCGTCTTAGGAAGAATATCATAGAAGTCTTCCCTTTGTAGCATCTCAGAGATTTTCATCCACTATTCTCCTTATCTCTTCCTGAATAGGTTCAATAGGCCTCATGCAGTCTATCTCATGCTGCCATCGACCGTTCTTTATCTCCTGCAAATAGCGATTCAAGCGTTCCTCACGCTTCTCTTGCGGTTCCGGGAACGGTTCAAACTTTAGATTTGAGCGCCTCATTGATTCTTCCGGGGTCACCGTCAGCACCAATGACACATCCGGTTTGCGATAACAGGCAGTCATCAACTTCCACACAATCCACTTCTCGAATCTCGCTGCCGGATATTTCAACTTAAAATCAATGTACGTATCCCAATAATATCGGTCACAGATTAACACTTTCTTACCCTTACTCTTCCTTTTGAAAGTACTCCCCCAGTAAAAAATCAGATCTACTATCGAGAGCCATAGCAGCAAATTCCCACCGCGGGGTTCTGCCGCCACCTTTGCCTGACGCTCTTCTGCAGTCTGTTCTTCCGGAGCCTTAGACTTGCCTCCTCTCAACAGGTTCTTCAGACGTTCTATTCCGGGCGTATAGCCTCCCCGACTCCACACCTCTTCCACGGAATATCCTTTTGCTGAAAGGTATTCCTTTAGCAGGTTTATTTGCGTGGATTTGCCAGAGCAATCCAATCCACTGAATGATATAAGCATATTGTTTTTATCGTATTATTGATTGCGAGTTTATCGAACTATGGTTTTCGTTTACACATAGACGGCATCATCGTAACGAAGCATCAACTGATGGTCCTTCCAACCGTCGAAGTATTTGATTTCTTCTCCAAGGAAATACTCCCTAATCAGATATTCGGGATAGTTGCCACCGGCAGCGTATGTCTGCGGATATCCGCCTCCGAAACGGGGATTAATCTCAATGCCTACCACATCACCGGCCTCCCGGTTCAAGAACAGCTGAATACATATACACCCAAAGCAGCCGTCTATCGTCTCCAACCTGTCAAGCAGGTACTGCGTCAGCGGCTCTTTTTCGGTTAAGCCCTTGTTTATCTCTCCTGCCCGAATCTTGATGCGCTCACGAGGCACGATGCACTTCACTTTGTTGTCCTTGCCATAATACATATCCACGGTGTATTCCTTATATTGCTCCTTGTCGATATACTCCATGAACAGCAGCTTCGGATCATTCAATATCTCTTCCGTCAGTTCGTCCGCAGTCTTAATGTAGTGCAGATTAGTGCTTAAGGAGCCGTCGTAAGGTTTGGCAAACAACGGGAATGTCGGATGATACTTGTCAATAGGCTTAGGAACTCTGATGCCATGTTTCTCAAAGAAATCACCTGTATTGCGTTTGTCACGGCACATCATAATAAACTCATAGTCTGATACCGAGACTGTTATACCTTGTTTAGCGAATATCTCTTTGTTTGCTGACAGTATGGCAAGTTCTGTATCAATAGTTGGCACTATCAAACCGATTTCATTGCCATGACAAATAGTCAACAACGACTCTATGTAATCTTCCGAGGTACAACGAGGCACCTCAAAGCAGCCGTCACTCACATAGGCTGCCGGCGCCAACTTTGGATTCATATCCGTTGTATAAACCTTGCCCTCAGGAAAAAATCTTTTCAGAGTCTCCTGAAATCCACGTACCAGAGCCACTCGCTGCCCAGCAGATGTTACTAATATATTTCTATTCATTATTCTCCAATTCTTGAAACTTGAAACCTTAATCTTGAAACTTGGCTCAATTAGAGCCATTGAACGGATCCATGGTCGCCCACTCTCCTCCTACCTGATTTATATCTTCTTTAAACAATACTTTCTTGATTGTGATGAAAATCACTTTCAAATCGGTCCAAAAGGTGCAATGGTCCACATACCATACATCCAGTTTGAACTTCTCCGTCCAACTGATGGCGTTACGGCCATGACATTGTGCCCAGCCACTGATACCCGGACGCACCTCATGCCTGCGGGCCTGCTCTTCGCTGTAAAGCGGAAGGTACTGCACCAACAGTGGTCTGGGGCCAATCAGCGACATATCGCCCTTCAACACATTAACGAGCTGCGGCAACTCATCAATTGATGTTGAACGCACGAACTTCCCTACTTTGGTTAGACGCTCTGCATCTGGGAGCAGGTTCCCCTCTGCATCCCGTTCGTCCGTCATAGTTTTGAACTTAATCACCTTGAATATCTTGCTATCCTTGCCGGGGCGCTCCTGAAAAAAGAATGCGCCAGCTCCTTTGTTGGCAAAATGTAGCCAGATTGTCACCACCAGCAGTATCGGGCTGATACAAATCAGCGCCATTAGAGAGATGAAGAAGTCCAACAATCTTTTAAAGAAATGTTTATACATTGCGATTACACGAAGTATTAACTAACAAATACAAAAGGATTATTTCATACGCTTCTGACTAAACCACAAACCTCTCTGCATTATGGAAGGTAAAGTCTTTCGACGCTGCCAGCGAATTGCCCGACATACGCTGTTTTAATTCCTTATCTCCTGCTATTTCCTTTATAAAACCGACAATACCCTTTACATCCTCCGCCTTGAAGCATCGGCCGTTTTTATATTTCTGCGTCAATGCCACCATCTCAGAGGTCTCCGGACAGATACACAGCAGAGGGGCTCCCACAGAGAGCAAATCATAGGTTTTGCCAGGAACACTGACCGCGCCGGACTCTGCATTCAGCGTAATCATCGCCAAATCAGCCGTTGCGAACGAATATGGAACGACATCGAATGGCTGCAAGTCGAGAATCGTCACATTCGTCAAACCTTCTCGCCTCACCCGATCCTCCAGTTCCGGCTTCTTCTTACCCTGTCCTATCATCAGATAGTGTATCGTTTCATTTTCTCTTGTGACCTCTGCTGCATCCAGCAACACATCCACGCTATGCGTATAACCCATATTCCCGGAGTACATCACCACGAACTTATCCTCCAAATGATGTTCAACGGCAAATGGATTCTCTTTCTTGGGAATAGGAGCAAACTTCTCTGTGAAAGACCAATTAGGCACTATCTTGATTTTGTTTCTATCTACATACTTTGACAATACGTTAGCCATACCCTCACTCAGTGTGATGATCTGCTCTGCTTTGGCATAGAGCTTTTGGTTAATCCTTGCCCACTGCCGATAAATGAAACTGCTTTCCTTGACTCCGATATTGCGCAGCGCATCAGGATATATGTCATACACAACCACAGAAAAGCGCTTCCTTACTATCAACTGAGCAAAATACGACATCGGAGGATTGGTAAAGTAAACCACCTCATACCCCCTATAGCCAAACATCAGCTTAAAGAGTATTTGAAGGAATGCCACCCCCCATGTCAACATACGCTTTGCGCCGGATGAGCGATTGTATGTCATTATCTTCACCCGCTTTACTTTCTTATCTAGCGGGCGCTCATATTCCTCCACCACACCCTCGAAAAGCACCACCTCATCATACTTCTTTGCGTATGCATTGGCGATGTCTATCATCAGATGTCGGGTGGATTGATTAACTAATACTATTTTTTTCATGCAACAATTCTTCGTAAAGATTTATATAGTCAGAAAATGATTTTCTTTGGTTATAGTCGCGCTCTGCCAATTCACGACACTTTCCGGAATAATAAGATTTACCTTTTTTCTTTACTATACTAATAGCTGTTTTGAGGTCTTTAAAATTACCCGATTGCACTACAAAGCCGGTTTCTTCATTTATCAAGTCTGGCAAAGCTGTGCCATCATAAACGATGGCTGGCGTTCCACACGCGAAACTCTCTGCAATTGTAAGGCCAAATGTTTCAGCCTTAGACAGGCTCATTGTTACATCCGCTCTATTATAGAGTTCTACTAACTGATTAACGCTTTCTGTCCTATTAACGCCTATCACGTTATGAGGTAGTCTTTTTCGTTGCGCATCAGAAACTCCTACAAGCACAATTATCTCATCGTCATCCAACAATTCTGCCAATTCTATGAAATCATCCAAACCTTTAACCGGTCCCCAAACTGCGGAAACACCAAGTATTACAAATTTTCCATCAAAAAGGGGCAATCTAAATCCTTCTATGGGTTTAAATAAATCGACGTCCACACCATTAGGAATTACCCGTACGTCTTTCTCTTTAAAGAAAGAGTCTTTAACCTCTTTTTTAAGCCATTGGGATACTGTCACAATATGAAGATTACTAACACTTGTAAAAAGTCGCTTTTTCAAGTTGAAATTCTTTCTTGAACGATCAATTATAGAGCGCGGATAATCTCTCCATTTTAGCAAGCAGTCATCACACTGTGTTTTCCACTTCTCACATCTTATTAAACCATAATGTCCACAGTGTCCTGTATATGCCCAAGTATCATGAAACGTCCAAACAACGGGAATATTGGTTGAGCTCAAATAGTCAAATAAGATCTTATAATTAAGGTAGTACCCATGTATCACATGTAGATGAATAATATCTGGCTTTATCTCTTCTATCTGATTAATAAACTTTCTTGTAGCATTTCGGCTTGCAAGACCATGATTATCAAAAAAACGTGTTTCAAATACATGTTCCTTGATATCAAAATCTGAACCAATGCGAACGAGCTCGTTCTTTGAGAGATTGGCTACTCTGCCATAGGCTATAATTGACCGCCATCCTTTTTCTAAAACAAGACAACCTATAGACTCCGCAATCTTACCATGTGAACCACTATTGGCAAAGACATTGATTTGGAGTAATGTTGGGTTATTATTCATTTCTGTCAACGATAAACCTAAAAATAAATATCTTAGTTCTGTACCACAAATATTTCAGCACCCCTCCATAGCCATCTTTTCGCAAATACCTATACTTATCGGCATTTACCTTGAAGACTTCTTTAATATTTCTCAATTTATTATATAATTTAAGAGAATCTCCAAAGGATACACCATATACATTATTAGAATGTTGACGATATAAAACAGTTTGCTCATATAGTGAGACTATTTTTCCACCATTCCTAATAACACGTGTCGCTACCCAAAAGTCATGCATTCTTATATCTTCCGCAAGTGGATAACACATATTTTTAGCACGCCGATTGAACAACATCGTAGTTCCCTGCACACAACAAAATATCGCAAGGTAATTATACGATTTATACCTTTCTGGCTTAACATGGGCAGACTTCCAATATGATTGACTCAAAATGTTAAGGTGGTCATTAACTACTGTGACATCGGAGTGAACAACTATAGGGGAATCCGGATATTCCCTCTCTGTTGCCTCTAACAATTCAACACTATGTTCAATTTTTGTTGGTAACCACACATCATCTTGGTCACAAAACATATATAATTCGCTATCAATTGAAGATAGAAGCCTTATAAAACTATTTTTCGCTCCAACATGCTTTACCTTATCATCAACGAAATGAATATTGGGATAATCCTGTTCATATGATTTTATTATTTCTATCGTCGCATCATTAGACCCATCGTCTCTCACATATAAATCCCAGCATTTGTAGGTTTGTCTAACAATGGAGTCTATCTGTTCCCTGATGTACTCCTCCCCATTAAATGAGGCCATTAGAATAGCGATATTCTTCACAACTCGTAATTAATTAAAATATCATATAATTTTTCATAATAACGTGATGAGACAATACCTGTTAATGGCATTATCCATACCCATATCATTCTCAGAGTTAGCGTCATTGCCATATATTTTTTCAACTTCAATCTCCGACAATCTGACTCATATGTTTTTATAACATATAAGTAATACGTTAACCATATTGGGAATAATGTTATCATAAATCGTCGAATAATAGTTTGCATCACAAAGCTTGGCAACAATAAAATCAAAGGCGTAATAGACATAGTGTATAAGAATACATATGTTTTATCATTCATTATGTTAGGTATTAACCTTATGATTTTGGCATGTACATAAATCATCATACCCATAGTTATAAGTATTGGAAGCAAAGAGTATAACGCGCCAGAAAATGACGTAATGTTTCCATCCTCAAAGTATGAATTATATTGTTCATCTAATGACACAAAACCTATACTATACATAATGACAAGGAACAAGTTTGCAAATAAACCTGTAAATATCATTATTCGTGGCTTTTTTTTCCTTAAAAAATAAATTACACAAAACGCTCCCATCAAAATTACTACTGTTTTGTGAAACAACAAAGCTATAATAGCTAAGATTATTGCAGACTGTTTTTTCTTGTCTATCAAAAACATCGACATTGATAATATCGATGTCGGTAAAGCCACAAAAAAACGGATTTGACTTGCCATATCTACGTAATTCGCTGCAATCAACATTATTGTAACAAACAATGTATTTATGCCAAATCTCCGAATCATTAATACTGTCGAAACGGCTATTAATACGATATGGAATCTATATAAATCCATAAACTCCAGTCCTCTACTTGAGAAACGCTCCGATAGATATGAAAATGCAATATCTCTTGAATCAATTTTACCCTCAAACATTAAAGTATATGAGTAAAGGTCGGATGCTTCAGTAATACCCCAAAAACATATAACATAAACCAAGATCGCAATTATAGCATTGATCTCGTATTTAATTTTTTTCATCCGTAATTTTCTTCAAAACATTTGACACCTTCAACATTTGCGCATCCCAAGTGAGAGTGTTTTTTATTGTTTCCCTTATTTCTAATGGTGACATCTTTAACATATTAACAAAATGTATGATTTTATTGATGTCAACGGGGCTCTCATCGGCACTCTCTTTCAGGACATAACTCTGATTATCAAAATCATCATTCATTTCAGAGTAAATAAAAGGAATGCCCCTTGAAGCATACTCTACATTTTTTAAAGATTTCACCTTGAAAACATTCTTCCTATGACAAGCAAGGCAACCTATAGCGAAATCTGCAACATCAAAATATTCATCCAATTCACCTCCTGACTTCATTCCTTCACAATAGACATGATCTGCCACATCTAATTCAGATGAGAGTTCTTGGTATTCTTTGATAAATTTGGCCCCATTACCAATTATATAGAAAACAACTCTCTCTTTGCCACCCTTTTTATAATACTCAGAGATTCCTCGTATAATTCTATCATACCCATGCCATGGTGCTAACTGTGCAACACCCACCATCACAAACCCTTTGTGAGGCTTCGGATGTCTTAAGCGAATACTATTGATATCTACACTATTTGAAATATTCACACAAGGAACACCATAAATGTGGCTTAAGTCTGTATATGTAATAATTCTATCAATATATTTTTTAAAATATTTCCGGCATCTCTTTTCTACTAATAGCTGAACCTTTGATACAATACCATTTTGAAGTTCTTTGTCATATGGATAAGTTGGTATTTCCAGGAACAACACTGCACCACTCTCTTTTAAGTCGCTTAGAAAACGTAAAAAAGAAGGAGTCGCATTTAACACATATCGGATGTATACATATTTGATATTATGTTTTTTTACATACTCAGCTATTTCTTTATATTTTGTATAGAGGGAAATTTTTGCTCTTACCCCTTTACCTAAGTTACATACGACCTTATCATCAATAACATAGGAATATCTTCCACTCTTCTCTATGACCATTTTACACAGCTTCATATCAAAGCCCAATGAACGGAAGGCATTGTACTGGGCAATGATTTTCTTGGATATTCCAGACTCCTCATATATTGGCCTGAAAGTCAAAAACAGTGATTTCATAAAATATCTTTATTAATGACACTTCGGATTCCTAAAATTACAATAATTATTTAACAGATCCCTTAAAAGGATTCTGTTTGTACTCGATAGTCTTATATATGTACCATAGTAGTTCAATTGGGCCAAATTGCCGCAACACACGTTTTAAATACACAAGCAATTTAGTACGACATTTTATCTTTCCTATTGACTCACAATATTTATTATACCTTACCGATACCATAAACCTGCAACGTAAGGAATTACGGTCTTTTTTCAAAACCAAGGAGCCTGTTCTTACTGTTACAATATACATAATGTCTTCATAAACAGTTATTCTTTTAGCCAGACTGCCTGCCGTAGAAGAAAACATCACATCATTGGCAACCGGTACCTCTTCAAACCTAATATTATTTTCTATAATGAAGGACCGTCTGAAAATTTTTCCCCATGGTACATTATAATGGAATCTTATCTCATCTTCAGCATCCTCTTTTTTTTCAAGATAATCCCTAATTAGGCCATTTAATCTTTTTTTACTTGGTCGTTCTATCGGTTTAAGTGTGTCAGAATCCACACTATCAACGCAAAAATATCTAATATCTACAGTCTTATCTTCAATAAAGTCATCAACTTTCCCCCAGAAATTCTTATGAAAAAAGTCATCTGAATCTACAAATATCAGCCACTCACCGATAGCGTGTTCTAATCCCACATTTCTCGCTTTGCCTGCACCTTTAGCCTGCGAGCCATTAAGAAGAATAACCTCCAAGCCATTACGTTCTTGCAGTAAAGGTTTCTTCCCTTCGTCGCTATTATCATCCACAACAATTATCTGTATATCATCCCGCTTCGGAATACTATCAACACAACGCTTCAGCAATTCCGGGCAGTTTTTATGGGGAATAACGACACTATATTTAAATGCTAGCTTTTCCATATGTTCAATTCCCCCATACCGTCTTCCACATCATTCTAGTTTCGCTTTGTATTTGTGGTAATACTTTAGATAATTCTTTTCTAATCTTCGTATTCATATCTTCCTGTAAATAATCTCTTACCATTTTCAAAGACACGCTCAAATCATTAAGAGGCAGAATACATTCATACTGATTATAGTCTTTGAACAACTCACTATATTTATGACTCCAGCTCGTGGCAAGGCAAGGAACACATGAATTCAAAGAAGAAGCCACACCATGAAACCTTGAAGAAATAACCAAATAAGAGGCTGCAATCAGCCCCTTCACCTCTATCGCGTTCAAACCAGTTACCACGTCTATCTTTTCTTGCATTTGGGATTGAAGGTATTCGCATAAATCTTTATCCTCCTTGCCTTCATGATTAAGTAGAAAAACTGTTTTTCCTGTTTTCTTCGCTTCTTTTATTATAGAACTTAACAGTTTAAGGTAATCTTCAGTTGACATTGCGCCTTTATTTATCATCTGCTTATTTGGTATGACACAAATACCATTTTTTAATAAAGAATACTCCTGTGGAAATATCCCTTCAACAATTGACGTAAAATCCGTAAACATTTTTACCTTTCTCATATCAACGAGATGGGAATCCTTAATATAATCATACGAAACTTGTTCACGTGGCATAAGAATGGATGCACTTTTATTAAATTCAGCCATGATACTTTTTATTACGGAAGTTTCAAGTGGTCCAAAAGCTTGTGGCAAATAGATTATTTGGGTCCCTCCTCTCTTAAACGCCCTAAGTTGTTGTTTTAGGATGGCATAATACTTAGGAGCGAGATTAAATTGATCTGAAAATTTAAATCCGCTTCCATCCAAATAATAATCTACTCTACCCATTGCTATCATATGAGGCATAAGTTCAAAAGGTAAATGAAGAATTCTAAACACTGATGGCAGTCTCAATTTACTTTCAAACGACTCATAAGGAATAAAACGTATATCAAGTTGAGATTTTATATATTCTAGCCCTTGAGGTATTCTGTTCCTTGGAATAAAAACTGTTGCCTTTGGAAATTTTCGTTCAATTTCTTGCAAGATTGCATAAAGCATCAACTCCGCTCCCTTATTCGTGGTCTGAATTCCAGATAATACTATTCTCATTTTGACTACTTATTTTGTTCTTTCTTCAAAACATTTCTCCAGTTCGTTAGTCCTTTGCGGCCGTGAAACTTAGAAATCACTGTCACTTTAGACAAATCTCCTTGAGCAAGCCCTTTTCCCACATATTCTTCATTCTGATAATTGTCATACGTGTCTATGCCCCCTAGTATGGAATTGGGGATACATTTCAATAACACTTCCTCATATGGGAATGGACAAAACCTATCAAGGAAAGGAATTTGCCATTTTTTAGTAGAGTGATGTTACGAGAGATGGCATAATAGCGAATCTTATCCTTCTTACTTGCCATACCAAGATAATCCACAAAGTCGAGATTATATTTAGAATAATCAACACCATGTCTCTTGCATGATTTCCTGATAACCCCGTCCATTGAGGCGTCAAAGGTAAAATCAATCCCTTTCTGATAATTATTGTCTTTGTACCCCTTGATGGTTTTTTTGATACCAGTCTGAAGGTCGTATGTGGTTTTGTATTCAGGAACGATATCTTTTATCTTTTGATTATTGCAAATCAAATCAAAAGTCCGTCCCCAAATCCTACCCTTCATATCAGGGGCAAGCTCTGAATATTCCTCACTGGTTATATCATAGAATACTGCCTTCTTATTGATTGTATTCTCAACACATTCAATAACATCATTCCAGGAATAAGCGTTATCTCCGCTTATATTGTACGCCTGGTTATATGCTCTTTCATTGCCGATCAAGCCCACAAGTCCAACCACAAAGTCTTCCACTCTCATCATGTTCCACTTTGTCGTACCGCCATTCCAACGAATAATAGGCTTGCCTGCAAGTATTCTGCTAACGAGCGTCCAATGATAGCCATAGGCTGGGGCGATACCATATGGTATTCGAGAGTCATCGTATGTAATACAAGGCCTGATGATTGTATAATTAATATTGTTTTTCTTCGCTATTTCAGTAAGATAACATTCACATTCCCATTTATTAACACTATACTCCCACTGTTTAAGCACTTTTTCATCATCTTCAGACTTCACGCCAACTTGCTCATAATTATAGACACAAGCCGACGAAATAAAAACATATTGCGTACAATAGGGTGAGAGCAAGTCAACACTGTACTCTATATGATTCTTGTTGAAACAAATAAAATCAATGACTGCATCAAAGTGTTTACCTTGCAATGATGATTGCATGACTTCCTTATTCCTATAGTCGGAAATAATAACATTGACACCATCTGGAACGCCCTTACTCTTTCTTCCTCTGTTGACAATGGTCACATCAATTCCCTGACGTATGGCTTCTTTAACGACAGCTCCGCTCAAAAGACCTGTGCCACCTATTATTAAAATCTTCATCCTCGTTAGTATTTATCTTGTAAAATCCTTATTGTAGTCTCAGGAACATATTCCTTGATTGATTCAAAGTCGCGCTCTTTTAATAATCGCCTAACTTCTGTTGCGTTAATGACACGTTTCTCATCAAGAGCCAACCTCGGTATTTCGCAGAACTCCATACCATATTTAGGCAGTATCCTGCGCATATTTTCGTTATAGTTCAATGTAACGGGATCGAACGGCTCTTCACCTGCAAAACGTTTTTTTATCCCAAGTGGAGGCGCTATATGCTTGCAGAAGGTCTCAACATCCATAGACACATCAAAATTCTTCTCTTTAACGTAATCCTTCATAAAATACTCAGGAAAGGTGAGTGATGATATGATAAACTTTCCGCTTGAAACTACAACGACATTCTTCAAGTCTGCAGTTCCTTGTTTCACCATCTCAAATCTATCTTCGTATTTAAAGAAGGATTTATCTTCCTTAACCACGAAAATATACAGACGGTCAACCTGTTTGGCTGCATATTCTATAAGATACCGATGACCTTTTGTAAATGGGTTGCAGTTCATTACGATTGAACCGCACTCCTTTATTTCATCAGTTAGAGGATATTCCATCAAGATGGATGAGGTATATTCATTAATCTCCTTATAGAAGTCAGAGTTGTTGTTTTTCTTCAGGTAAGCCTTTAGATGTTCTGAGTTAAAGGAGGAATACAGACCTTCATCAACTGGTTTTGCTGCAAAGTTCTGCTTTATTAAATCTGCCACAATTATTACCGCCACGTGCTGATAACCTATATGGTTCATGTGGCCAGGCTTGTCATAGAAGCACCACTTGGCTTCTGGGTACTCATGCCATTCGTGAGTGATTTCTTTATATTTTACACCTGCCTCTTCCCAATGTTTAAGGAGTCGTTTGTCAATGTGCATCATGTAAAAGAGAATTATGTCACCTTCCTTATATCCCACACAATCGTTTAGGAAGTTGTGTTCCAAATATTCATCTTTACCTCCCCAGAGTCCGTGATTCACTACTCGGACATCCGTAATGCCGTGATTCCTCAACTGCAACTGAATTTGGCTTGGCAAGCTGTTCTTATCCTCTACAGCATAGCCAAACGCCCCGCATCGTCCATAAACATGAATTGTGCGCTTATAAGTTTCAGGCTGATAGAATACCACTCTCTGCCCTTCTATCACATTAACATATTTACTGGCAAAATCCTCATGGCAATAAGTATCTCCTTTCGCTATTACCTGAGGAATCTTCCCAAGTTCTTTAATATAATCTTGGCTATAAAGGTTACCAAACAATTCTTTCAAGTCGCTCTCATACTCGTCAACATGATCAAGTAAGAATGGGAAATTAACCCTATTCGCCATTCTTTTTTGAGCTGATTCAGAATAAACAAATCCCGTTTTCTCTTTACCTATTCTGTTGTAGTAGTAAACTGGGACATTCTTCTTTGCCAATAGCAGAAGAGCATCCTTCATTGCAAAAAATTGCTCCGCGGCCATATTAACCTTTGATGCATTGGCAGTCCTTATTCTCATCAAGCGAGACACAATTGCCCTGACATAGCGGTTGTTGGATACTACTATAACACCACTATTCCGAAATCCTTTCAATGCTCTAAACAGTCCCCAAATGGAATCTATGGGCACAACTTTGGAGTTCATCTCTCTGTAATATGCATCTATCAGAGATTTATTGACATTTTGTTCTTTATACATAATTATATTATTTTTTCTTACCCTATCTCCTATACTAAAGATTTCTTAGCAGACAAACCAATCAGAACGGGAAAATACTGTCTTAAAATGTAATTCAACAATAAGTATAGCAATATTAGGCAGATCAAGCTAAATGCAAGAAACTCAACATAAGATATGTTCGGATTCAAATATCTTATAATCGGCTCTACTACCCAATTCAGCACCGGACGATGAAAGGCGAAAATTACCAATGAATCTCTCCCCAAATATATAATTCCTTTTCCAATCACATTTTCGTGTTTCCATAACTGAGATATATACCACATCGAAAAACAGCCTAATACTGTATACATGTAATTCAAAAACCAGTTACCTTGTACTAATATGTTGCGAACAAATTCCAATCTCTGAGGAAGGAATATGGCTATACCTAGGAATAAGAATATTGCCGGTATCCTCAAAAACCATTTGTTCAAAGTATCCTTATATTGTCGAATTATATACCCCAAATGGATAAACGATAATCCCAATAATAAATTACCGTAGCCAAATATTTGTGTCCTATTGTGAGTAAGGTATGCCAACATGATGCAAACTATCACTATGAGGTTCTTTAATCTGCCCCCCCCAATCTTACTGATTAGGTAGTAAATAATGTTACAGAAGAAAAGGCTGAAAAGAAACCATAAAGGTCCATTTGCACGTATCGCTCCTGTTGCAATTGTGCCTCGTATAAGATTTAAATCTCCCCAATGACCATTTGCTATTAAGTTATACAGTTCAAAAATTAAAATACCCCAAATAGAGAAGGTTAGATAAGGGATACCTATCTTCTTTGCTTTATCACGTATGAAGGACTTAAAATCTTTCTTACAAGAAAAGAAATAGCCTGTTCCAACATAAAAAGTCGCCATGAAAAACGACATAAAAGTAAACACAGATGCACCTTCCTCTGGCACTCCAAATACTACCCTGCCGTAATTGAGGCTAATATGATAGATTAGCATCCAAAGTATTATCGTGCCTCTTATCCAGTCAAAGTAGCTTATACGACCTTCATGACTCATTTGTCCGTTTGTGATCATCATTTGATGAAAATTCTTCGTATTTTTCGAACCACCCTTTTTACTATGTTTGTATTACTGGCTGTAATATATTTCCTTGCAGCGGCATAATAACCCGCCTCGTTAAATAACTTAAAAAAGTTTTCCCTATCAGGGTTCTCAGATGGGTGCTCATCCAAGTGTCGACAGCTTGCTAGGGCTTTTTTTTGCTCGGTTAATTCGATGTCGAGATACTTGACAGAATCTCTTAATAATCTTTCTCCTTTGTTAGAATTAACCGTTATCAACGAAACGCCAAGGTCGTTTCCTTGCTGTCTAAATATCCCTTGGTACTGCCAGTAGTCAGCCAATGTTACATCAGCCACTCTTGGCAGAGAAGCAAATCTACATACTCCACATGAAGGCCGGTAGAACAAACCACGAAGATATCCGGCATGAAAAAGTTGCTGTGTACTCGCCTCCTTTTCAACTGTTCCATCCTGGTAGGTTATCTTGTACTGATTATGACTCCACCCAGCAGACTTATCGCGGAATATGAGATCTTTAATTATTTTACCTTCCCTCTCCTCTTTTTCCTTCCTGTATGCTTTCCACACTTTTCGTGATGGTACGCCATGGCAAACAACATCACAAGTAATTAGATTCTCGTATTTCTTGTTCAGATAGCCTTTAAGACCTGCTATTTGACAACCGGTTCCACTATAAAGAACGATTTTTCCATCTTTCAAATCAGCTTTTACTTGCGCAAAAGTCTGACCAGTATCACTTTGGAAATACTTAGAGCGGCGAATGGCCTTGATTTCGTCTAAGGTTTCTGCTCTTTGGTGATATACACTATCGACATCTTTCTGAACAGCCCCATATACTATTCCCCCATTATCTATAATGGTCTTCGAAAAAGCCCAAAATGCACCACCGGAAGACACTTCCAGCAAATCATCATTATCCTTTAATTGACCTGCATAAAATACCGGGTAATTATCGTAACCAGTGCAAACATCCTTTCGTTCCTTGAGCATAGGACAACTATTCTCACAGAGATGGCACTCTATACAATCCTCAACCTTCACTTTTGGATATATAAAGCCGTCGCTGTCCTCTTCCATTGTAATGATGTGTCGTGGACAGGCATTGGTACAAGCACCACAACCAGTACAGGCTCTTTTATCTTTAATCCCAATCATTTCTTCTTCAATTTGCTTTTAACAGCATTCATCAGCTTAAGACGCATATCCTTAGTCAACCCAACAGTCCATACGCCCCCAGCAACAGAGAGAATACTTGTAGTAACAATGATAGCGAAATACCCTAATTCACTAAAATCAGAATTGCCCATATAGCTGCTTACCAATATAGGTATAGGTAAAGAAAACACAACAACCCTTAAACATGGCCATACAACAGCCCACACATCTTTCCATGTATAATCGACAATTTTTATGAGAAGTATCGGTTTTACCACAAGACCAATTACTGCATAACAAATTGCCGTTGCCCAAGAGAGTGCTATAGGCGAGAATCCTAGTTTGAAAAGTATATAGACAATTATGAAATTAATGAATAAACATGTTGGTGAAAGAAGTGCATTCTCTTTCAACTGCCCCTTAGCAAATAAAGCTTTATAGAATGAAGTATCAAACACCTGGAACAAGCTCTGAATGATGATAATCTGCAAAAACGCAGTTGTATATGGAGGTACCACACCTAACCAAAGGGACAATAATTGCTTTGAAGAGAAGTATATAGGCACCGCTAATAATAGCATCAAGTAGAAGCTATACTTGGTCATGTCCATAAGCAGCGCTTTCGAACCAGAATAGTCATACTGAGCATAACGCTTTACAATTTGAGGTACTGTTGCCGTTTGAAAATTTGTCATAAACTGATAGGCAGCCATCTCTACCTGAATCGAAATACTTCTTGCAGCAACAACTGCTGGAGCAAAAAACATATTTAGTAATAAGAGAATACCCTGATTATTCAGAGCAATAGCAGAATTAGCGAACAAACTCCAACCTGAAAAACCTGCAATTTCATTAAACACTCCTTTGTCGATGCTCAACTTAAAATAAGTTTCTTCATATCGTTGAGTGCAGTATATTCTATAGAACACAACTATAGAAATCTGCAGAACGCATCGGAGTATAGCGTATAAGATAAGTTTATCATATTGCCCTATAAGAAGCATATAAACTATCAACAACTTCATTACGGCCTCAATAACACTCACATATGCAAAGATTTTCATATTCTCATGAGCAATAATACAAGCATTGTATGGGACCTGAGTCAATGTAAATAGTACTGTAAAGATTGAAAGATGGAAGACCCATACCGCAGCTTCCATCCTATCTGGTGGTATAATAAGTTTATGGTGCAGAAACCAATATCCTAAGGATTCTGCCACTAATATAATCACTACAGCAAGAATAATATGGCTCGTTAATGTAGTATTGAAAATCTTCTTAAGTTTCTCTATATTACCTTCGCCCAGACCATAAGTAAGAAATCGTGACGTACCCGTACTTAATGCACTATTGAGAAAACTTAATAGTCCAACTATGCCACCAACTGATTGATAAATTCCATAGTCATCTACACCAAGCACTTGCAATATCACACGTGATGTATACAATGAAATAGTCATTGTAATCATCATACGAAAATACAAGAACATTGTATTTTTCGCGATTCGTTTGTTATTTGAAGGTGTATCTTGCATTTATTGTTGTTTTTTTAAAAGGAAAGGCCATCGGAATAAATTTTGAGATCTTCGGAACAAACGTCCTTTCAGATCGAGCAGAACCGTTCTTATGAGAGAATTCTGAAGGGAAACCTGTTATGATTATTCTATTATTATATCTTACTTTGTTCTGGCAGGCAGTATCGAACTGCAAACTAACGTTCCACCTGTGCTGCCAGAGATATTAATCTACTTTTAGATATGTTCTTCTACCCCACGGAAATGCACATTCAGTTCGTGCAGGTGCTCGAGCAATGTACCGAGAGGAGTACCCTCTGTCATCTTGGCAAAAGCGTTGACATCCTTGGGGAAGCACTTGCCGCCATAACCGAACTTGCCATCAGGACCGGGGACGTAGGTATGCGTGTCGTTAATGTAGCCGGACAACAGCACACCGGTATGTACCTTGCGCCAGTCAGCACCCATCTGCTCGCAGTATTCACGGCAGGCATTGAAGTAGGTCACCTTATAAGCACCGAATACGTTGTGCATGTACTTAGTGAGCTCGGCCTCCAGCGGAGTCATCACAGTGAACTTCTTACCTACGAAGATTTTGGTGAGCAGTTCGTGAGCTCCGGTGAATACCATGGTCTGTTTCTTAAAGTCCTCGATGTGCGTACGCTCGGTAAGGAACTCAGGCATGTAGTGCACCTTGTGACCTGTTTCCTTGGAGAGCATGTCGCTGGTGCCGGGGAGAATCGTGGTACGAACAAATACGGGCACATCGGGAAGTTTCTTTATCAGCTCCTTCATCAGTGTCAGGTCCTGCGTGCCGTCATCCTCGGTGGGTACGTGGATTTGCAGGAAAGCGATGTCAATGTTACTCAAGTCATCATTGTAACCCTTGTAAGGGTCGCTGATGAACAGTTTACACTCGGGGTTGTTGTGTTCCAACCAATCTTTCAGGGCTCCACCTACGAAGCCACATCCAATAATTCCAACGTTAATCATTGTTGATGATATATTAATTTGTTATTTTTCCTTCAAAACAGAAGCAAGCCCATCGGGATAATTATGGTTCACGATTAATGGTGAATGATTAATGGTTATCGTTAAACATGGGAACGCCTGTCCTTGTATCGTCTACTATGTTGACTAGTTTTTATTTTATGATTGCTCTCTGTTTTATATATGCTCACTACGCGGACAAATTTACAACATTATTTTCACTTAAACAGCATTTGGGCTGAAATGGGTTGGTTTAAATGTAAATAAAGTGTAAATTTTGTTAATTAAGCGATGTTATAGTTATGTTTTACCGGCCCATTTTATCGGACATATGTTCCCCGGCTCACAAACCTAAGTTCGCAGCGGGTGTACACCTATGTTATTTGGCCCATGAACATATCTTCATTTTTTTCGTCATTTTTTCGCCTTCTTTTTCTTGACAGCTCCGACATCCGTTTGGGTATCCTCTACATCCGTCTCCAATTCCTCTCCGTCGTTCTCAGGATTCTCACCATCGTCCTTATCCTCGGAATCTTCGTCGTCTCCCTCAGTATCATCTTCTGTTTCGTCAATCTCCTCGTCGGCCTCTTTACATGCGATGGCTTTTACTATCTCTTCTTCATGTTCTTCGACCTTAGCTATCGTGGTGTTCTCGGTGACAATCATTTCATCTGCATGAACCACCGTGATATGAACCTCCAGCTTTTCAATATGTACAACGGTGGAGCCATCCTTGCGCCTGACAACCAACTTCCGGCCTACATTAACCTGATCAAGCCTTCCGGCTTTACTATGCATGGAGGATTTTTTGATAAGCCTGGAGGGTTTTACGGAAGGCTTGGCAGTGACCTTAGCGGAAACCTTGCCGGAAGGACTTATCTCCACATCCAGCCCTGTACGACCAATGGATTCGATGAGAGCATGTGGAGTTCTTCGCCCGCCAGAACCACCAGGAGCAGAATAACTCTGGGCCATAACAACGGCACGGTCTGCCACCTTACTGGCTACAGTATAGGCTATCTCCGGCTGGACATGAACATTGAGTAAACGATCTCCCATCTTTAGAAGCACCTCACGGCTGCTGGCCTTGACCAACTGAACAGCTATCGCGGCAGCACTATAGCCTGCACCGGCACTCCTCTTTCTAGGGAAACCATGAGAACGACGCTTCCGCATCAACTCACGTACCATCTTCTGAGCTGCGCGGGTATCTACTAATTTTGAGCCTCTCTTAACCATAAGTCCACCTTCTTAAATTATTCACTCCTTCAAAAGGTATGTCTTGCTTTTCATCAACTTGTCAATAGCAATTTGGATGGGCTTGGTGGTGTTGAAGCCCAACTCGGGACGGGTGCGCGACACAAAGCCGTCGCCAAGCATCTGCGCCACACGAGTGGCAACATAGCGCTCCTCGAAGATACCGATGCCGCCTAAAGCATGTTTGCCAAGGTAGCAGATGATGTGGAGTACCTCCCTGCGGTTGAAGCTGGTATCGTGTTGATGACCTTTTTTGAAAACTACGGCATCCACCTCGGGAATAAGCAGGATGTCGGCCCAAAGTGCCATGTACTTATCCTTCCACTGATAGGCGATGAGCGGCAGGAGTTTGGCCACATAGGCCAGAATGTCGCGACGCACAGCCTCCTTCAGGGCCTGAGTGTTGTCAACAGAAGCCGGAGCAGCGTGAGGTGTCGGAGCCGGGGCGCCGCTGCCCGACGCTTTGACGGTCTTGGTACCATCGGCGTTCTTGACTATTGTGACTTCGTTGACCCCGGAAAAGTTATTCTCCACATTGATAACCTTCACCTCTGTATAGTGGTTCCCCGAGCCGGGATTGCCTTTAACATGTACTTTCATAACTCAACTTTTAAAATGCGTAACACATTGATATTAAGGGTGTGAGTTGTTAGGTTTCCATTAAACAACCTAACAAATTGCCTTACAACTTACACACAAACATATCTTTGCACCGGATTTCAGATCCAACGCGTTCTTTGACATACTGAGACAGCAGACATATATAATAAGGTGTGACGCAAACATTTGTTTTAATTATTTGTTCAACCCTAAAACAGTTTACAACTATGATAGATTATTCTGTTTACATGCAGCCCAATCCATTGGACGAGACTGCAGCGCCAAAGGCCTACGCCAAGGCGCAGATGCGTGAAAACATGAGTTTCACGAAGTTTGTCAATCACATTGCTTCCCACAACGGCGTGTTCAGCCGCGGTACGGTGAAGGGTGTCCTGAGCGATGCCTGCTCGTGCCTGGTGGAACAACTGCTGGAAGGCAAGAAGGTCCAGCTTGGCGAACTGGGCAACTTCTGGATCTCACTGGCCAGCAACGGCGCGGAGACCATGGAGACATTCTCCGCATCCAACATCAAAGAAGTGAAAATCGTCTTCACTCCCGGTGAGGACTTTGAGAACCTCCGCAGTAAGGCTGAATTTAACCTCGTGGCCAGCCGCGTGGCTCAGGCCGCTACGCTGAAGACCGAGAAGACCGGAGGCACCACCGTCGATCTGGAAGCGGCTCGCGCCGCAGCCCGTCCGTCAAGTGGCGGCACTACGGGCGGAGGGAACACGAATTCCGGGAACAACTCCGGATCTACGGACAACTCTGGATCCACGGATTCAGGGAGCAACGGATCTACGGAGAATCCCAGCGCAGGCGGCAGCTTCACGATCGCTGCAGGTGTTGGCTCTGACGGTGGCGGCAGCGTGACCATCAAGAAGAACGGCGCCGTCGTTGAAGGTGGCTCTGTGCAGGCTTCGGCCAGCGACACGGTAGTCATCGAGGCCGTGCCTGAGAACGCCAACTTCCAGTTCATGAGCTGGAGCGACGGCAACAGCCAGAACCCCCGCACCATTCAGCCCAGCGCTGACATGAACGTGACTGCGAACTTCCTGGACCTCTCGAAGATTTAAAAGCTCAGCCCCCTCCCCGCTCCCCCTTTGGGTGAGTGCCAACAACACCGCCCATTGAGGGAGTGAGGGACCAGGCTTTTCTAGGAAGCAAATTAGTCCACTCTATTATTAACTTTTAAATGTGTATAACAATGAAGAAATTATTTCATACATTATTCGGTAAGCTTCTTGCAAAAGCTATCGACAAGTCGGTTAACGACGAAGTGAGCACAGAAGTGCTTGCCTTGCCAGAAACGGAGTCCCCCACTCTGCCGGGCGACAACGCCAAGAAGGCACGTTGGAAGTTCATCATTCAGACGTTGATCAACATTCTCGCTGCTGTGCTGACAGCACTGGGAACAACGTCGTGCATCAATCACATTCTTTAAAGAAAGGAGGTGACGCCATGAGAATGATAACACTGATCATCATCCACTGTTCGGCCGTTGGTCCCTGGCAGGAAAGCGGCGTGCGTGAGATCGATGCCTGGCACCGCCAGCGCGGCTGGAAAAACGGCTGCGGCTACCACTATGTGGTGCGTCGCGACGGAACCATCGAAACGGGACGCCCGCTGGAGATGGTGGGAGCCCACTGTCAAAACCGCAACAGCCACTCCATCGGTATCTGCTATGAGGGCGGTTTGGACGGCTTCGGGAAACCGGCCGACACTCGCACCCGTGCGCAGATAAGTGCTCTACGCGAGTTGTTGGAGCAGTTGCACGAGCAGTTCCCGAAAGCCATTATCGCAGGTCACAACGTGTTCAACCCGATGAAGGATTGTCCGTGCTTCAACGCCATGCGTGAATATGCGGACCTGCAACCGAAGCCCTGATCGCAGAGCGCACCAAGAAGCGCTCTACGTGACGCACTGAAGCGTTACACCTCGCTTATATATTGTCTGTTGTGCTCAGGATGTCTTTGACAAACGGGATCCTATTGGTATCTCCGGCGCTATAGGCGCCAGCACTTTACTTAACCGGGTCGGTGGCAAATGGTTTGGAAGGCCTGCCACCGGCCTTTTTTATTTCACGATACCCTTCTCCAGGTACTCTGCGAGGTTCGTTCTTACTTTGGCAGCGGCGCCTTCGGCTGCTACCTTTGCAATATCATGCTCGACCATGAGCTTGACGAGCTGCTCGAAGCTGGTCTTCGCAGGATTCCAGCCCAACTTGGCCTTGGCCTTCGTCGGGTCACCCCAGAGGTTGACGACGTCGGTGGGACGGTAGAAGTCGGGGGAAACGCGGACGACAACGTCTCCGGGTTTTAGTTGAGAATTCATGAAGCTTCGCTCCATAGACATCTTGCTCGCCTCAGCAGAGTCGGAACAAGCTCCACTCTGCGTTCGACTCGGGCAGATGTTGACAGTTGACAATTTTTTGTCGATGCTCTTGACTACACCTACTTCGTCAATACCCTCGCCCTTGAACTCGAGTTCGATGCCGGCGTGTTTGAAAGCCAGGTCGGTGAACTCGCGAACGGAGTGCTGCACACCGGTAGCGATGACGAAGTCCTCGGGCTTGTCGTTCTGCAAGATGAGCCACATGCACTCTACATAGTCCTTGGCATAGCCCCAGTCTCGGAGGCTGTCCATATTGCCCAGGTAGAGGCAGTCCTGCAGGCCCTGGCTGATGCGGGCAGCGGCCAGCGTGATCTTCCTCGTGACGAAGGTCTCGCCGCGACGCTCGCTCTCGTGGTTGAAGAGGATGCCCGAGCAGCAGAACATATCATAAGCCTCGCGGTATTCCTTGACAATCCAGAAGCCGTAGAGCTTGGCGACAGCATAGGGGCTGTAGGGATGAAAGGGGGTGTTCTCGTTCTGAGGGACCTCCTCCACCTTGCCGTAGAGCTCGGAGGTACTTGCCTGGTAGATGCGGCAGGTCTTCTCGAGGCCACAGGCACGGACGGCCTCCAGCACGCGGAGCACGCCGGTGGCGTCCACGTCGGCGGTGAACTCGGGGGAGTCGAAGCTGACCTGCACATGGCTCTGGGCGGCCAGGTTGTAGATTTCGTCGGGGCGCACCTTGCCGACGACCTTGACGATGCTCATGGAGTCGCCGAGGTCGGCGTAGTGGAGGTGGAAGTGGGGCTTGCCCTCCAGGTGGGCAATGCGCTCACGAAAGTCGACGGAGCTGCGGCGGATGATGCCGTGGACTTCGTAGCCCTTGTCCAAAAGAAACTCGCTCAAGTAAGAGCCGTCCTGACCGGTGACACCGGTGATTAATGCTTTTTTCATATATTTGTTTTATTTGTATAATCCTATCAACTATTCTTTTCTTTGCTATCTATCTCCTTCAGCAGAACCGACGGTACGAAGGCTATGGCGACACTGGCAATGCCTTCCAATTCAACGACAACACGCTTGCAGCGCTTGACACGGCGGATGACGCCGGTAATGCCGTCAAAAACGCCGCCTGTGATCAGGACACGCTTGCCCTCCCTGCCCACGACAGTCTCGTCGTTGAGGAACATCACGCTGTCATCGGTCCTGGAGGCAACGCGCATGAAATTCTGCATCTGAACATCAGGCACCGTCATAATGGTGTGTTCCTCTTTGGCAGTCCGGTCCATGATATAGCGCAAAGGCTGCAACAACTCCGTCGATTTCAAGCTATTAATCCGAGACTTCGAAGAGCGGACAAAGATGAGGTTGTTGATGGCAGGCACCAGTTCACGGCGAGGATGCTCCGTGCCGGCATCTGCCAACTTATACGTCATCGGCAAGAAGTTCTCAATACCTAAGCGGTCCAGCTCTGCCTTCACCTTGAGTTCACGAGAATATGTCACCCTCATCGGGAACCAAAACTCGGGGTCACCACACATCCTTGTGTCGCGCCCCAAACACTCGTTATTTTGCTCCTTTCCTATCATGCCGCTCTGATTTTCAGTAGCTTTATGACCAGGACATTCAATTCATAGGTCCATGTGACCTCGTTACAGGGGTCAAAGATACGAATAATTTTTCAGATAAACGGCATTTGGGCTGAAATGGGTTGGTTAAAATTCCATTTTTTTCGTTTATCGTGTATCGATTATCGGTTATCGAGGGGCGGTTTTCGGTTATCGTGTATCGGTTATCGGTTATCGGGGAGCGGTTATCGGGAAACGGTTATCGGTTATCGAGTGCCGTTTATCGTGTTTCGGTTATCAGTTATCGTGACTTAGGATTGAGGTGCGGAGGCCAGACAACATCTTTCCAATATCAATAATCTGCGGCTTTATATTCTTGACATCTTCCTCAGTTATATAACCCAAATCTGCGGCCGTTTCCAGCTCACTGTATGTTTCCAATAACGAGCCATACGCCATATCGATGAAATGGGCCTTATCCTTTGGATGGTTCCGGCCACTACCCTCTGCAATATTTGCCTTTACAGATACTACTGCACGTCTTATCTGACTGCCTAAAGCAAAGTTTTCAACAGCAGGCAACTTATTCACCAGGACATAGACATCCTTGACTAACTGCCGTATTGACTTGTAAACGCGTAATCCTTCAAAAGAAAAGTCGTGGGAGTCCATATTTCGGTTATCGTATTTCGGTGGTTTATTGTTTTTGTGACCGTCTGTGCGGTGTCCTGCTGGGATCGTCCGTGCTATTGGGTGTGATCTCGCGGTGGGACGGTTGCCTTCGGTTACACCTCGGCCGCATTGCCTATGGCAAAGCAATCGGGGGCGGGAATCCGCGACCCTCGGCTTGGGAAGCCAATGCTGCAGTAATGCGGAGAGCATGTGTTAAGAAATTTGAATCATATAATTGAATACATAACTATCATCCGGTTCAAGACATTGGATGTACTCTCTTTCTGATATATCACCCTGAAAATCATATTTGTCTGCTATACCACACCAAGGTTCTATACAAACGAATGGACAACCCGACTTATTGGGAGCCCAAAGGCCATAACACTCTGCTTGTGGGCAGACAACACGTAGCCCCTCTCTCATCTGTTTGTCTAACAAAGCTATACTTGCTACCTGATTACCCTCTATCATGAGTGCACCATTAGCAAAAGAAGTATTCGTTATTGGACAAATACCAGTTCCATTCATCAAAGCCCTCGGAGTGCCGTAGGTATGACGCAGGCCATCTATAAGATATGAAGTGATCACCGGCGAAACAGGGCTACCTGACTCATCAAAAAATTTCACATATCCATGAACATCTTCCGTCTCGTCATAATCTGGTAAAATGAAAGCCGGATGTGCCCCTATCTGGAAGTACATGGTTTTGCCACCAAGATTTCTTACTGTCCATGAGCAAGAAACAGCATTGTCTATAGTTTCATATCTTGCCTCCAGGTCAAATGAGTAAGGATAGTTCGTTGGTCTTCCATCTTGACACATCTTTAACACGAGAGGACCATGAAGTGTCTGAACATCTATGTTTCCTCCCAGGATTGCAGATTTGTATCCATCTTGCCTTATAAACATTGTATCTCTGGCAAAACCATGCTGTTTCATGGTGTATTCATGCCCATCAATACGCAATTTATCGTTAGCAAGCATACCCACAGCAGGGAAGAGTATTGGTGCGCTGCGTCCCCAAAATTTGGGGTCTCCATTCCACAAATACTCTCTCCCACCCCTTTGGATGGTCACCAACTCAGCACCTTTATCTGCAACTGTGAATTGAATATCTTTCATTATTGTAAGACATAAAACTAAACGCAAATGAGTAATTTCCTAAAGGCAAATTCTATAAAATGTCACACAGAAATCACAGAAATCACAGAAATTATCTCACGACCACGAATTACACGAATTTACACGAATTTTTTTATAACATCGAAAAACTCGAAAAAACCTAAACTCCTTTTCGAGACAGATGCTCTTGCAGAGCTACAACGCCATCAGTAATAATCTGCTTGTGAACAAGTTCGTGCAATGCGCAGACATTGCTCCCAAACATCTTATCACTAACGACGTTATCCTTAATCAGGATGCTGTCTCTAAAAGGATAATCCTAAAATGGCTCAGGATTGCGTTCACTGCATTCCGCCCCATTTGCTCTGCAAAAGAACATGATTCATGGTAGACTTCATCAAGCAATCCCATCGCTAATACGAAGGACAGGGTGAATGGTCTTCTATCTCACATACCTTTCCAACCTACCCTTACATGACTCAATGCATTTATCTCATTGAATATCGCTAAGAACAATAATAACACCTCGCTTCAACATATTGTTAGGATTATTATTCATCCTGTGACTCATCAGATAGTCTTCTCAGCCTTTCTTCCGTCTCCGAATATTGTTGCTGATGTCGATTCAAGCCCTCTTCTATACCCTTATTACGGGCTTCTGCCCACTTTCCTTGTTCGTCAAAAGCATGGTTCGGGTCTCGTGCAATGGCTTTATTCTCAGCCATCGCTTTCTTATCGCCCTCTATTATATCCTTTAACTTGTCAAGCTGCCCTTCCAGCGTATCTTTATCCATTTTAAATATCTTCTCTTCTGCCATATGCTTATTCCTTCTTCGTCATTCAATAATCAAATTAAATATCATATAGCCTTTATAGAACTCATTTCACTTTTTAAAGATTCTATTTCATCTTTAAGTTTCTCATATTCAACATGGCGTTTATCCCAACTTGCAAGTTGGTCATCTATATGTTCCTTGTACTTCTTAATTGGAGATACTATGTTGGATTCCTTAAAACGAAGACTTATCCCCAACAACGCTATTACTCCTATAATAATACTCCATAAATGGACTTCGGTATACTTTTTAACTTCATCAATGGGCAGCTTAAATATATATATAATGAAAAACACAAGAAAAACTATGAGAAGAAGGGCTAAAACTGATTCTATTACAACAAAGAACCAGAATTTGAATGTGGATACTGATTGTTGTCGCTGTTTCTCCATATTGCGTAATTCTTCTTTTCGTTCTCCCAACTGGTCTGTTAACATATTGAGTTGGCGCTGCTTTTCTAATTCTTCTTTGAGTGCATTCATCTTCGCCTCAGTTTCCTGGTGGGCTGTTGTAGTTGTAGCAATCTGTTGGTTCAAATTGGCTATTGCGGTTTCGGCATCTGCTTTGCATTGCTGTACCTGAAGAAGTTCTTGTTTCGTTGATTCAATGTCTTTTTTTAACTGCTCCATCTGAGCAGCATCTTCAAGTCTAATTTTTTTTTGCTCGTTCTCCAATTCAACAGCTGCCTCCTTAATTGCAGTTACCATCTCAAGACGTTCTTCTTCCTTTAACTCAGTTTCCTTGTCCAATAAGGCATCAACATCTTTAATGGTTTTGTAAGAACGGCGTACAAGTGCTTTGTACATCGACTGTACATCCTCTTTTGTATATTCTGTATTTGCCAATAACTTTCGGATGGTTCTCAAACGTCTTCTCACGTCAGTCTTGTTCATAGCAAAACTACGGGCTACTACTTCTACAAGTCCAGAACGCTTAATGAGCGTACTCTGGGATGAGTGGATCCAAAGATTGATGACAACATTACCAGAATGAATAACTCCTAAAGAACCAGCAGGGGTTCGAAGGGAATTTACCAGTCCTGTATTGAATGTTACGAAGTACTTATCAAATTTTTCGTGAGTACTTCTAATACGATTTGCATTTTGGACCAACTCACACATATACACATCATGTACTTCACGAAATAAGTCAGAAGAATTATTACCACGTTCTTTTGCCAGTTTTTTTACTTTCTGGTTATTTCTATATCGATGGTCTATATCGTCCAACTCTCTTGATGGTGTTGTGCCTACTACTATCCCATACCCTTTATCAAGCGCCTGAACCAATGTGTTCCTAATATGCAAGAGTTTTGACATAGACAAATCAGGCTGCCATTCCATTGCACTCTCTATAGAAGAGCCTGGCCGTGGAGCATTTTGACGCTCTATCTGGTCAAATATTCTAAAAATCTCTCGTACTGTAATGGCATGTACCATAGGTATGGAGCCAGCTGTCTTGATGATACCGAGCATCTCTCTGGCATATTCCACATTTTCCTTACTATCAAGACCCAATATGGCAAAAACAAGAGATGAATCAAGATAATAATTGACCCTATCTATTGGTTTTAATCCCAAATCAACATTACTCCTGCGGAGAAATCCTGCTATGACTGCGCCCCAAAAGAGTTCGTTGATAAGATTATATATATCTGTATCATTGTCTTTTATCCAACTTACAAAGCGAGACAGATTAGCATAGTTCTCGTCTATCTTAACTTCGGCACCTCCTTGTTCAACGAATAAGAATGCATCCTCTGCATAATCATTGAAGAAATCGAAGAATGTCTTATCACAATCAAGATGCTCTGACTGCAAGAACTGCTGGAACATTAATTCCAATTGACTATACCGTTGACTTATAGCTTGCGCCTTTTCTGCAATGCCATCATTTACTGATAGTTCCCAGACTTCTTTTATCTTAATAATCTGACCATCCTCATAATAACGTAAAGATACTCCATCGTTCTCCTTTTCAACCGCTTTAGCACATTGGCGCAAAACAATTACGGGTATATCCAGACCAAACAGCTTTTCAATATGTCTATGAAGAGCCGGAAGATCAAAATACTTCTGATCCTCTACTGCCTCGTAATACATATCGGCAAGGGAATACTTGACGATAGGATAATATATCTCCTTATATAAGTCCGCACCTTTTGTATCATATAGTGCAGATATAAGGGCATATTCTATTTTTGCCATAATTTCTTAACTTTTTAATATGGGGCCTCAATCTACAGCATCTGACTCAAAATATCAATTGCATCACCCACCAACTTTTCGATGGCTGCTTTGCTTGCCACAGACGCGCCCCATGCCAATGCCTTAAAAGATTTTTTTAACGCCTGGGGTTGAGGGTTCGGAGCCTGTAATTCAGCACGAATATCTGAAATATCCTGCTTAATCTCCGTTTTATCATCGTCTAGTACAATTTGTTCCAACTAATCAATTATGGCATTCAACCGATCTGTTGCTTCATCACTCATCGTGCTCACCACATTAGTAGCTATCGTTGAATCTGATACACCTATGATTCCTGAACCGGTTTGCACAACGCCTGCTGTAATATAGTTATTGATTACCTGATGCATTTCTTTTTTACCTTGGCTAGAAGTTATATCAAGTTCTCCATTGAATACCTTATCGTTTAAATCCATAAACATATCAATAATCCTGTTTTGGACATTATCAATAATCGTCTGGAATACAGAAGGAGGAATTATTTTGTGAGCGTTTTGTATTTGAGCATATCCTAATACTTTCTGAACTAAAGACGTTTCATATGGACTTAATGACATTGCCATCTGATCAGAATGTTTTGAGAATTCAATTATAGATGCAATATTTTCCCTTATCTCAATGGACATTATATTATTATATTTCTCTTTACCCAAATGATAAACTGGCACACTCTGGTTAGGTACACTTAAAAGCCCGTATCCCTGAGGAGTCAAATAATCAGCTTTAATATCTGCGGCTCTACTTATTCTATAGTCAGGAACATCTTCATTATTATATCCTTTCACAAACTCACAGTCGTACCATAATCTTAACTTATCGTCACCAAGCAATCGAACAATTATTTGTATCTTGCTTGAAACCTCGTTTAAGGATTTATTGTTCCCCAAATCTATCAGTACTTCCTCTATGAGTTTCTTAACATCCATAATATTATTTTACTCTATCTCAAAATGCTTTACTTTTTCTTGTCATAAAACCGTTTTTTACGCTTATTTCTCGATGACTTTCAAATTGTCGTTGATATCATGTATTACCACTTCTCTGGATCTAGATTCAACAGCAAATGCTGTCACAAGATTGCGAAGTTCGTCATCTTCCACATCAAGCTTCTGCAAAGGGCCTCGCTTTGGGTAGACTGTGAGGAAACCTACAACAGGGACATTCTTCTGAACCAGATATATCAAACGGTATCCATCGGATTTGGACAGATGTTGACGTTTGTCGGGAAGACGCAGTTTGATGGTGATAGCATCATCATCCATTAGTATCATGTCACGGTTGGAACGAATCTGCTCAATAGAAACGCCTTGAAATGCCTTACATATTTCTGTCGGGACTCCTGCATACACACCATGCTTCACCTTGAGTAAAGCGGCAAGTGCTGTCCTAAACGTCTCAATGCTAACAAAAAGTATCATAGCTCACTGAAACAAATAGGAGAAATCGACACCTTTCAAGGATGCCATGGCGTCCTGGAGTTCCTTGTTCTTCGGGGCTTTCACACGGAACACATAAATGTCGTGGTCCAGCTCTTCCAGGTCTGCAATCTGTTGGCGCATGCGCTCATCGTAAGGCTTGAGCTCCGCACGCGACTGACTCTCGCGGCGCAGTGCCTTCAGCGTGCTGATGACAATCTTCAGCTCGGGGCCAAACATACGATAGTCATCCTCAGTGATGGTGATGAACTCATCATGCAGGCGGTCGCTGAGACGATCAACGTCATTTAAGAGTCGGGCCACCTCACCACGCTTCTCAGTGAAGAGCGGAGAAGCCATGCGCATGCGGCGGTCAAAAGAACGCCGGCCAATCCGACCTATGTGGTGAGATATAACTTTTGTTTGACACATAATGGTATATTTTTAGAATATTTCGCTACAAAGATAGCAAAAAAATAGTTTATAGATAAAAGATAATAGATAAAAGTTGATCTTTAATCTGTCAACTGTCACTTCGACATGTCGCCGGAGCAGGCGTGGCCAATTGACAATTGAGAATTCGCGGCTAATCGCCGCAGACATTGCTCCCGCTCGGCATACCTGAAGCGAACTTCGGTCTGCCCTTGCTTAAACGCAATGTTGAGAATTGATAATTCTTTCCTATCGTTGTTCACATCACCAGAAGGCATGGACCTCCGGGTCGTACCAGAAGATACCGATGCAAGGCATCTGCTCATCGAAGGCCTTCATGGCGGCCATCTGAGCCTTGTGGTCTTTATCTGATAAATGTGTCATAATATTTAATATTTTTCGACTTTTTCAAAGTTCATTTCACACACCCTTCTACCCTACTTCTTTCGACTTTTGAAGGCTTTAGCCATACTCCAAACTGCTTTCAGGCTTACTCCAGGCATACTCCAGGCATACTCACGAGTATGGCTAAAAGGAGGCTAAGATAAGTCTTAATCATTCGAAATACCTGTCAAGGCGAGAGGCAATAGCAGCCGGAGGGTCCTTTCGCAGCTCGGCACGAACAGAGTGAGCACCACTATCCTCGAGCAAAGTCGCCATCAATGTTGCATTATAATGATCGCCGAAAACACCTTGATGCTCCATATAAAACAGGATATTCGCAACCAGATTGCGGTTGAAATTCGTTCCTTTCTGCTTACCTACCTTATATATAGAATCCTGTACGACCGTCAAGTCGAGAATGGCATTCCAATCCTTCTCAAAACGGCTCATCCACTTCTTGTCCAGATGAGAGCGGACCTTAAGGACATACCGGATGATCTCATTGCGTGCATTCCCGTCCACGGGAGGTTCCGGAGCGGGGCGACGAGTGCTCGTTGTGAATCTTTCCGTATGAAAAGATGCCGTTTGCGGCTCCTTATCAAAATCATCTATACGCTGCATTTTTTCAGCAGACATGTAGTAGTTGTTAGTGACGTTGCAATCGTTGTAAACCGTTTTTCCACAACAGAGACATCTTTTGCCACACATTCCCATAAGGCAGGGAGAGCCTTGAGCTTCAGTCTTCATTACTTTCTGACCTTTCTTCTAAAATGTTAATATTCAATACAAGAAAAGAAAGAAAGTTGTAGGCTTGTTTCTTACTTGGATTTTGAGTGTTATCTGTTGTACCTTTGCACCAGAAATCGCGGATGAGCCGTGGGTTTCAGGTGCGGCCGCATGGGACACGAAACGAGAACCGAAAGAGTTAAACAACTATATGTTAAACATCAAAAAAATGTACGCTTATGCAAAACATCTATTTAACACCACACTTCACACTGCGTGAGATGTGTGAAAGCAGGTTGGCAGAGAAGCACGACATCCAAAACGTGCCGTCGGAGCAAGAGACAGAAAACCTGCGCAGGCTCTGCGAGGGCACTCTGGAGCCTCTTCGTGAGAAACTTGGCCTGCCTGTGGTTATCACCAGCGGTTACAGGACCAAGGCCTTGAACGACATCATCGCCCACTCTGCACGGAAGAGCCAGCACATGGAAGGACGAGCTGCGGACTTCTATATTGGGCAAGGGCCTGTTTCAGGTTCCAGGTGTCAGGTTTCAGGTGACTTGAATCATGAAACGGGCGACAGCCCTATGAAACTTGAAACGCCTCGTCAGAGGCTCATTCGGGCATTCCGCCTGATTCTGCACGACCCGGATATTGACTTCGATCAGTTGATTCTCTACCCTACCTTCATTCACGTGAGCTACGTCTCCCGTGAGAAGAACCGCAGGAAGATTACCACGGCCAACGGCCATGGAACATACTGCGCGGTGACCCGAGAAGTTGCACTCACTATCATTTAACTATCAACTCAAATTTTTCAATTTCTAATTTAAAATTTTACAATTATGGCACAAATCAAACAAGTCGGCATTGGCCGCAAGTCAACAGGTACTATCGACGGTATCACCTATTATGTTCGCGGCGGCGTGACATACGCCCGCTCCACTCCCAACATGCCCGCCAGCGTGTATAACACCCCGGAAGCGAAAAAGCGGCAGGCTATCTTCAAGATGATTCAGATGCACCTGAAGTATCACCTCAGGACGATACGCCAAACGTTCACCCCAAAGGGGAACGGCAGCCCGAGCAACCGCTACTACAGCCTGAACAACAGGGCGCTGAGCGCAGCGTTGGACTCGCTGGCAGAACTCTACAGCACTGGACAGGACGTAACCGTCACAGATGTAGAGACCGCCATAGCCGAATACGCTGCAGAGCACCCCACCAGCATCAGGATTGCTTCACTGAGCGGTTATCATGACGTGTTTCTCACCGGCCCCTGGCCGGCACGTATCGTCCTCAATGCCTTGGCTGGCGACAGCACGGTGATTGTCATCGTGAACGAGAACGGCACGCAGACCACCATCAATGCCGACGGAACGAAGACCATAGAGATCTACTCCGGTGAGACCGGAGAGAGTTCAAGTGGTTCCACAGAGGGTTCAAATAGTTCAAGCGGTTCCACCGAGGGGAGCGAAGGAAATGGCGGCAATGGCGGCTCCGTAGATCCGGCTCCCGTGACTCCTGAGACCCCCGCTGCGGGTGAAACCTTCAGCATCACGGCCGGTGTAGGCTCTGACGGTGGCGGCAGCGTCTCCATCAAGAAGAACGGCGCCGTCGTTGAAGGTGGCTCTGTGCAGGCTTCGGGTAGCGACACGGTAGTCATCGAGGCTGTGCCCGAGAACGCCAACTTCCAGTTCATGAGCTGGAGTGACGGCAACAGCCAGAACCCTCGCACCATTCAGCCCAGCGCTGACATGAACGTGACGGCCAACTTCTTGGATCTCTCAAAGATTTAATTCACTCGATTATTAACTTTTAAATGTGTACAACAATGAAGAAATTATTTCATACATTATTCGGTAAGCTTCTCAAGAAAGCTATCGACAAGTCGGTTAACGACGAAGTGAGTACTGAAGTGCCGGCTTTGCCTGAAACAGAGTACACCCCTCTTACAGGTGACACCACCAAAAAGGCGCGATGGAAGTTCATCATTCAGACTTTGATCAACATTCTCGCTGCTGTGCTGACAGCACTGGGAACAACGTCATGCGTCAACCACTTGTAACTCTTCAAGGTTTCAGGTTCCAAGTTTCAGGCTTCTGATATTCCTGAGCCTGACTTGGGGCCTGGACCACTACATTATTCAAAATTATAATATATGAAACAAGTTCATTATATTTTCGTCAACGAAACGGGTAACCCAAACGCCGTTAACGCGATTCGCAATAGTCGTGTATCAGCATATAAACAGTGCGTTATGGTCAACGCCGGTTCAAGGTTCAATACCCAAAGTTCAGATGATCGCCAAGCGCTTATCCATAAACTCTGTCGGTTGCGTAAGCACTACCCGGAAGCACCAATACTTGGCGTATCAGAGGTGGATCCGTCAAACAGCCATACATCCATAAGGGTGAATCCATGGATGAATCAACTGAGGCGTGACATGTCAGATTACCTTTTATAATAATCAGCGTACCACTCTGTCCTTCGCACAAAATGGTTATTCCTCAGGTTATTCGTTTCTTTCGTGTTTTTAAATGTTTCTCCTTTTTAAACACTAACAGAGAACATGTGAAAGAAGTCTTTCACCGTTTTTCCGATAGACTTCTTGTTGTTGATGAATGCCTCCATGACCTTAGCAGAGCGACCGGTGGGAACAAGTTCATAATCAGCGATTGCAGCAGGAATGAGGCATGATGACTCTGCAGGCACGAGGACCTCGTCGCCTGTGGCACGGACACGGACGGTGACCGGCTCTCCTATATTCATTATAATAATGAAAGAGTCGTACTTTATCATATTCCTGTGAAAAGGCTCATTCGTCTCCACAATCTTGATGCTGAAGAACGGCGTGTTCAGAAGTTCGTTGGCTTCGCCGACATTCTCTTCATGCGGCGTCTTATACTCCGGATAGACCGTGTAGTCGATGGCCTTTGCCGCCAGCTCGGTATGCAGCTCACGAGGTTTACCGTCGAGACCGGGGCGGTTGTAGTCAAAGATGCGGTAGGTGACATCGGAGGACTGCTGTATCTCGGCAAGCTTGATGCCGCCGCAGATAGCATGGACACGACCGGAGGGGAGATAGAAGACATCGCCCTTGTGCACAACGTGTTTGGCAAGGACGTCCGTGATGGTGCCGTCGGCAACACGCTCTTTATACTGCTCCGGAGTGATCTGCTCCTTAAACCCGGCATAGAGGTATGCCCCGGGGGCCGCATCAAGGATATACCACATCTCGGATTTGCCAAACTTGTTGTGCTCTCGCTTGGCCATCTCATCATTAGGATGTACCTGTATGGAAAGATCCTGATGGGCATCAATGATTTTTGCGAGAAGCGGCAGCTGGTTGTTGTACTTGAGCGCGGTCTGCCGTCCAAGGATTTCTGCGGGTCGACGTGCAATAACCTCCGTAAGGTTGTAACGAGCCCATGTGCCGTTCTCCACCTCCGACTCCGAATTGGGGACACCGGACACCGTCCAGTCCTCCGTGCCCCATACCAGCGTCTTGCGGTTCTGCTTGAAGAGCATGGGATAGAGCTTGTTGCGGCTGGCTTCGATGACGCATCCAATCGTCATGATACGGCTGTCCGTGAGGGCGCGCATCTCGTGGCTGGTGCATTTCTCCACATAGACGAAGGTATCCTTGCCACACGTAGTCTTATGGCCATCCAGATCGACCTGAAGCTCCCCGTCAAGAACATAGAATCCCTCCTGCATATCGGGATGCACATGGGCTACGGCGGTCTCACCGGCCTTGAGTTCAGTTACTGCTATCTGCGTGAGCGAACAGCCCGACTCATTGCTGGATAAAAGAACACGTTTTTGCCCTACTCCATGAGACGTGGTGACGGGAGGGATGTCGGATAGGTTTCTGATCATTAGTTGAGAGTGTAGAGTTTAAGAGGTTTAAGAAGTTTAAAGGGTTTAAGGGGTTAAGATGTTTCAGTTTTTTAGCTAGTCCTCTTGAACTTTTGAACCATTAAACTCTTAAACTCCTTAAACTATCAACTTTTATTTAACAATTCCCTTCTCCAGGTACTCTGCGAGGTTGGTTCTTACCTTGGCAGCGGCGCCTTCGGCAGCTACCTTGGCAATGTCGTGCTCGACCATGAGCTTGACAAGCTGTTCGAAGCTGGTTTTAGCAGGGTTCCAGCCCAGCTTGGCCTTGGCCTTGGTCGGGTCGCCCCAGAGGTTGACAACGTCGGTGGGACGGTAGAAGTCGGGGGAAACGCGGACGACGACGTCTCCAATTGACAATTGACAATTGACAGTTGACAATTTGGAGTTGATGCTCTTGACAACACCTACTTCGTCAATACCCTCGCCCTTGAATTCGAGCTCAATGCCAGCGTGCTTGAAGGCCAGGTCGGTGAACTCGCGGACGCTGTGCTGTACGCCGGTGGCGATGACGAAGTCCTCGGGCTTGTCGTTCTGCAGGATCAGCCACATGCACTCCACATAGTCCTTGGCGTAGCCCCAGTCGCGCAGGCTGTCCAGATTGCCCAGATACAGGCAGTCCTGCAGACCCTGGCTGATGCGGGCTGCGGCCAGCGTGATCTTCCTCGTGACGAAAGTCTCACCGCGGCGCTCGCTCTCGTGGTTGAACAAAATGCCCGAGCAGCAGAACATGTCATAGGCCTCACGGTATTCCTTCACAATCCAGAAGCCGTAGAGCTTGGCGACGGCATAGGGGCTATAGGGATGGAAGGGGGTGTTCTCGTTCTGAGGGACCTCCTCCACCTTGCCGTAGAGCTCGGAGGTAGAGGCCTGGTAGATGCGGCAGGTCTTCTCGAGACCGCAGGCACGGACAGCCTCCAGCACGCGAAGCACGCCGGTGGCGTCCACGTCGGCGGTGAACTCGGGGGAGTCGAAGCTGACCTGCACATGGCTCTGTGCAGCGAGGTTGTAGATCTCGTCGGGGCGCACCTTGCCCACCACCTTGACGATACTCATGGAGTCGCCGAGGTCGGCATAGTGGAGGTGGAAGTTGGGCTTACCCTCCAGATGCGCGATGCGCTCACGGAAGTCGACGCTACTGCGGCGGATGATGCCGTGCACCTCATAGCCTTTTTCCAATAAAAACTCGCTCAGATAAGAGCCGTCCTGACCGGTGACACCGGTGATTAATGCTTTTTTCATTGTTTTTTTGTACTGTTTATTATAGTTTTATTATTTGTTACCTTATTATATATGATTCCGTTGGAATCAAGACCCAAGACCCTATAATAAGCGCGTCCGGGAATTCCAACGTTAATCATAGTGGTTATTTGTTTTTAATGTTTGTGTTTGTTATTTGGGTTTACCTTATTTATATATTACGGTGTTGTTACCTCTTATCTGAATCGGGGACTGTTGGAGTGTCATCTGGCCGTATTTTTACAGCTGTCCTCACAGGAGAGGAGTGGAAATAATTTAGTTTCTCTTGGAGACAATTAAAATCCTGGTCATATGAATGCTCGTCTTGTTTCTCTGCCTCTTCCCTACCCATCTTCAAGAACTGATCCGCTTCTATAAGATGGTAGAGAGCAAAATGACTCGCCGCCAAATTATAGAGGTTCTGTATATTATGGGGAGCTAGAAGGTAAGCATGTTGAAAATTAAGTAAGCCAGCTGCAGGATTTCCCGTTAACCAATAGCAAATTCCACGCTGAATATAGGCCATCACGATATCTTCATTTGTCCCATCAGTAAGAACGTGGTTATACTCTTCTAATGCCAGCTCATCCTGACTACGCTCTCTCATTATGCCAGCCAAATTAAGTCTTGCCCGATAAAATATTGGATTCAATTTCAAACAGTGTTTATAAAGTATTTCCGATATGGGCATACCATCCTTTTTGTTGGCATCCATCGTATACTTAGCCTCATTATAGTAAATATCTGCAATGTTTGGATTGATGTCTTTGGCCTTGTCGAAAAACTCTTTACTCTTCTCATATTGCCCCATCATGGCATATGAATTCCCAACATTCATATAGAGTGAAGCCTGAGTAGGCTTAAGCTCAATAGCTTTCTTAAATAGCTCTACACTTTTTGTGTAATTCTTTTGATGAACATAATAATTACCCAAGGATAAATAAGGGCTTTCATTATCGGGAGCCAGTCGTCTCGCCTCTTCATAGTCGCGCAAAGCTTCCTCGTTAAGTCCCATCTCCAGATAGGCATCGCCACGGCATATGTGTACAAAGGCAAAGTTTATCCCTTCTGCATTAGGATGCTCCTGCAAAAACTCTGTGTAGAGAAGAGCTCGTTGGTCGGGAGCTAGGGTTATAGCGATTCGAGACAACCGGTCATAAAGGTTCTGTCGCGTTGCACTAAGGCTAATTAGGTTAGCAACCTCTTTTTCCGCCTGCTTGACAATCTTATTACGCTCATCACGAGACTGAATCTTCAACAGAGATAATTCATCCTTCATTTGCCGATCAACCTCAAAAAGACTCGTCCTTATATCTGAAAGCTCTTTTATTCGACCGTCAATGGCCCATAGTCCCATTACAGCAAAAACCAAGAACACACTGGTCAGCACTGCTGCCCAAAGTGCGATAAGACTTATGCCATCCTGATATTGAAACTCAAAACCATCAAGCCATCGATGCAGGAAAAACATACCTTCAATGATAACTACAAGCAAGAGTAACAGAAAAAAATATCTAACGTACTTGTTCATTTTAAGACCTCTTTAATATCCGCAATAAAAGTTTGCTCCACACGGGTATTGTATCGCTGATATTGCGCTATCCGATTTTAGTTTTCTCTCCTCTGCGGTGATGGACGTCCCGGCGTTTTGCCTCTCTCTTGATAACCAGTTTGAGGCCCGTTTGAAGAGTTTTCCTGATGTGTCCGTATGGCTGTCAACTTATTCGGATATACTTGAAACAGACAATCCTCAATTATCTTCTTATGTACTTTTAGAGGTGAAATGTCGTATGTGTTGTTCGAGTATAAGATTGTGGATACTCGGAAAATGTTCGCCTGTTGTATATCACTTATATCAAACAATTGTTCCATCGTGTAATTATAATTAAGGATTGACAATTATCATGGGGACTATTTTAATCCGCTTTGTTCCACCCGCTTATTCTATTTCTATATTTTTCGAGACTTTTGATACGTCTTGATTCTATTCTATATAATTCGAAAGATCAATCCAAAGATGATACAATATAAAACTCTGCGGTGTTTGGTGCTGAGATTCCAAACTAACCATCGGTGTCATCAATGTGTTTTTAGCCTTCAACTGTTCATCTATCGCCAAATGACTATTCACCTTATCTATTGTAGCATTCAGATTTATAGCACGAACGACAAATCCTAACATCGCATTGCAGCCCAAATAAGTGGGATACTTACCTGTAGTAAAACGACAAATACCATTATCCACATATTCTTTGCACAAGTGTCCTGTGCCATCAAGACGTTTGCATTCTATTGCAAAGAAAACGTCTTGAAAACCATAGCAATCTAATGGCAGAAAGCGCATATCTACACGACCACAAGTATTCTGCAAACACGACTCATAATCGTAGTAGTAACGACAAGCTGTTGTTGTTTGTGATTTATAGACCTGATTTGAGAAGTACTTGCCAAACTCATTTCGAATGGCATTCTCATCATTAGGCAACTTGCGGCCATTGCTGCATATACTTTGATACACAACACTTACATCGTAAAGAATGCCCTGCAGTTGAGCATTATAAAATGCCCTCTTATATGCAAATACTGATGCATCCATTATTTTTTAGCACTTATGTCTGAAAGTATCGCTTCTACAAACTCCTCTACATCCACGTACGCAACCGCAGGATGCCACAAACGTGGTTCGGCAGGCTTGATGATGTAGAAACCTTCTTTTTCAAAACCTCTAATATCCTTCCTCAAATATAGGTTCTCGGATATATTCTCTGTAGAGAACTCTAGCAAGAATCTCTCTAATGAGCTTAAATCGCTACGATTGAACTTCGGTTTCTGTTCTTTATGGGACACGCCAAAGCGAAGCATTACATGGGTAGGCGCTATATCACAGGTGTAATTAAGGACTGTATCTTTACCAAATTGGCCTCTAAATCTGTTCAAGAACACGCCTGAATAGGCGCTCACAACGGTTTCCCACCGGCTGTTATCCTTTAAAATAGCCACACTTTTTTTTCCTGCTGCCATTGGAATGGAATAAGAATAGGCATAATCAAGGAGAGCTTTTTCGACCGTCGACAAATGCAATTCTTTTTCTATACAAACCTCTATTGCATTCATTTCATCGTCTCTTTGAGATTTCAAAATCGACCTCTCCGACATTAAGGCATCTTGTAGTTGGGTATTTATGTCCTCTATCTTCTTGACATGGTTGTGAATATCACCTGCCACATAAGGAATTGCAAATTTTTCTATGTTATGAGATTGCTCGCGCTCAATACCGATAGAACTCATGCACATTAGAGCATAATAAGAGAAAAATCTAGAGTTAAGTACACCGGCAATATTCCTCAAATTATCAATATTCTCACTATGTATACCAGTAATAGAATCTGTATATATACAATCGTTTTTGAAAAATGATGCTCTCGCCGTATAATTGCTAGCACTAATACTCTTCTTAACCAAAAGCAACGGAGCTTTGAATATTTCAGGCCTGCGACCACGTTGGGCTTTGCTGACTTGCCATGTATTATCGGAAGGAACAACAAAATTTTGCATCACCTCACTAGCATCCACCTTACGCTTACCTAAATAACCACTAATATCGTGTTTACGCTCTTTTTCCTTACCACATATGACACCTTGACCATAGTCATAATCCTCAGCATTGATAATATCAAGAATACTCGACACCTCCCTTAATCGTCTAATGAAAAGAAAATCCAGATAGGTGCCGTATTGAAGTATCTTCCAAAGATAATCTGCCTCCTGTAACAATTCTTGACGCACATATTGCACATCAGCCTTTTCTACTGTTAGGATCTTAAACAACGAAAAGAAAACACTAGGCTTCAAAGAAGTATGCTGTACCATATGGCACGTTTGTTCTTCACCTTCTAGCTTTGCGTGATAGAACACGATACAGGCTGGAGCTATAGCAGGATCGCTGGACAGCATAAAGACTTCCTTACGCACAGTAGACAATTCAAGCACCGATTCTATAAATGCTTTATCCAACCAATATTTTCTAAACGAGGTGCTTTGCTGGTTATATAACACTTTGCTGGTGAGAACTAGTGCACATCGCGTAGTCGGACACATAAAATCAAAGGTTCTAACAACAAACGCTTGCGCTATCTCCTGATTATTTATAATGCCATCTCTACCTTCTAAAACTTCACGATTACGTATGTATTTTTGATATTCAGGTTCTTCATTCTCACTTTCTCTAAGGCCCCTTTTCCATGGAGGATTGCCTATGATGTAATCAAACTCCACATTCGAAAATGGAGATTCACAAAATGAATCCTGACATATCAAGTTGGTCTTTATCAGTTTCGGGAAACGAAACTTGGAAATATCCGCAGGTTTCTGATAATCCAACAATGTAAGATAAATAGAGAACGCTGCTACCTGTATCGCACTTTCATCACTATCAATGCCATAGATATTCTCCAACACAAGATCCTTGAGTTTCTTTTGAAATGCCTCTCCCGATTTTTCTTGCTCACTGGCATGGGAAATATAATGGTCAATAATTCTACGCAAGGATTGAACAAGGAATATTCCAGAACCGCAGGCGGGATCAAGTATCTTGCAAGAACTTGTTTGAGATACTTTTAGATGTTTGCATACAGTATTCTCTACAATGTGGTTAACCAGAAATAGTGGAGTATAATAAGCACCTTTCTTTTCCTGGTTTTCCTTACCAATAAATCGTTCATACACATTGCTAATGAACTCAACGGGCAGGATAGAAAAGTCATAGACATCAAATAAAGAATAAGAGTTGCTTTGAAGGTCTTCACAACGGAGCAAACGGACAAGAACGTTCAACGCCTCGTTTGGAACCGTTGCCAACTCGTCACGAGTAATTCTAAACAAATCTCCACCAAACCCCGTATCTTTGTCTTGAAGCGTATCAAACAAATTAGCAAGCCTTTCTTTATTCTGCAACAATTCTATAAGATCCTCGCTGGACAACGTTCGAGTTACTCCTTCAAATCTTAACATAACATTGCGATCTGTCAAATAACGGAGAAATATCATCTTACCTATCAAACGGTTGGCAAGATTCCGCGAAACCGAAGTTTGCAAGATCCTCTCTTGCGCGTATTGAATGTTATCTAAGAGGAAATAATCTACCCTATTCCTATAGGCTAACTCATGTTTATATGTTTCCCAACCCCTACCTGTGACTATTTTGAGATAACTGAAGTCATCAAGTATACTCTCATCACCGAGGCGTGCCAAAGATTCTAGTTCCTTTTTGTATGCAAAGCCATTGTACACATCCACGGTTTCGGCATGCTCAACAATTATAATAGGTATCTCGTTCAGGTTCCATATTGCCTTATGTAGAGCATTGGTATTTACAGGATTCTCAAAGAAAAAAATTAGTGGTTTACCATCATAACTAAAGAATGCTGAAACCTTAGACAACGGGCTCTCTGGGTCATTGATTAGACGTAACACTCTATTAGGAAGATGGACATTCTTCCGCCACTCCGGATTAGATAAGGAAACGAAGCCCCCTTTCCCTATTAAGTCCAACCTGCAATATATCTCTTCTAGTTTCATTCTTTTTGCAATCACTATAGCTTAATACCTGCACTACGCAGAATAGATATTTGCTATCCTTGCGAAGACCTTATAATCGTTATTCCACCTCATAGGATTCTACAAACCGAAGAGCGTTGATTACCCGTTCTGTGTGGAAAGACAGCTGGTCGTAGGTCTTATAGGCCTTAAGCTGCAGAATAGCAGCCTCGACACTCAACACACCGCTTTCGTACAAGTTAACAGTCGTGAAAACCTTGTCGTTGGCAACGGGGCCGAAAACCAGATCAAAGTCGTGTACTTGGCCTTTGCGGCAATTAACCACAAAATTCAGCCAATCGGCATCAACACCATGAAACTCCCGAATACGTAATTCCGGGTTAGCGATTAGGGCATCATCCACCTCGTAAACAGAGACAATCTTTTTCCCGACCTTCGCTCTATCCAACTTAATCTCTGTCCACTTCTCTGCCTGTTCCTTTTGAGTGGTCGTATAGAATCCCTTGCCGAAATCCGTTGTATTACGCCCAAATCGAAGATTGGGGTTGCGAACCTCAACATTTGAACCGTGAAATAACCTCATTTTTTCTTCCTCCTTTTAATAAAGCGTTGTATCTCTTCAATCACATATTCGGTACCCTGGGTATGCAACATATCATAGTGTTTAAGCAAGAACACATCTGCATCATATTCCTTAAACAGGGCTAAAGCCTGTAAGCCTCCGATACCCTTATATAACGCGTATTTCTCTAATGTGTAAACAAGGAACTCAAATGCTTCCGGGGTGGTTTCTACCGTGTGGCGTTTACGCCTACTCTCAAACTCCTCGTACAAAGCCTCAGAGCTCATATACCACCATCTTGCTCCTTCGTTGTATAATTCTGCGTACATATCGTTAGAATATATATACACCAAAGCTTCGTCCAGAGAGATTCTTTTTCTCTCGGACACATATTCTGCCAAACGAGCTATCTTGATTGGTATTATGTTATCCTCGTATACACCCATAATTGTTTTTATTATTAGTTTTTTGTTTTCTTACGTGCTTTTAGATGTTACTAATCATTGCGCCTTATTGGCGATTCCGAAAGGAATGTGCACAGCGGGAATGTCCACCAAGTGCTCCAAATGAGTCATTTGATCATCAAAGAATATATGAGGCTTTAAGATATTCAAAATCCTTGCTTTTTCAATTCCTCCCAAAAAGAAAACCTGGTCAACATCGATATTCCATTCCTTCAACGTGGTCACAACTCTCTCATGAGCCGGGGCATTGCGAGCCGTCACAATGGCCGTTTTAAGGATGGGTTTGTAATCAGGCTCCTTCATCTGCTTCTTCCTTTCTAATTTTTGAAATAAAGAAACCTTCCTGAGAAGTTCTCCGAGAGGACCTTCGGACAAAGGCGATGCCGCCAGCTTTTCCTCATGAATCAGGAATTCATCCATCCCAGATTTCTGATAGTATTCCTCCGAGGAATCATCGGCAAGAACACTGTCGAAGTCAAATCCTATTCTTAATTCCTTGTCTTCCTGATCATCAACGACGTTCTGGTTTAACACCGTACCTGCGGCATACCCGGCCTCTACGGCCGCCTTAGTGTCCTTCGGGTTTGCAGACAGGAACAGTGTTGAATTGTATGCCTTTAAATACTGGAAATTGGCGCCGCCTGATGTAAAAAGGGAACGGGTTATCGGCAGACCGTATTGCGATATGGACCGAAGGGCACGAAGCCCCGTGTCCGGACTATTCCTGGAGAATACGACGACTTCTACGGGTTTCTCTTCCGGAAATACGTCATTTAAACTCAGGAAACGGCGAATAAAAGGAAAAGCCACACCTTTGTCCAATGTGTCATTGATATGCTGTTCCTGATAGGAGCGATAAGCATCAACTCCTTTCTTTTTATATACCTCGTCACTTTCACGCATATCGAAAAGCGCACTCGTCGTGACGGCTATGACAAATTTATCTTCTATTGGGAATGGCATAATCTTTACTTTATAGGTCTTCGCAGCGTTGTTAGCATCTTATTGACGTCAATAAAATGGTCTGATATTTCTCGCAGAAATCGCTGAAAGCGCAGATTTTCACGAACACGAATTACTCGAATCTCACAAATCTTTCTTTCAAATGACAATCTTGATTAAGATTGCTTTGCCATTAGCAAAGGTTGTTATTTGCTCTAAGCACTTCTGAAAACCAGTTTTCAAGATGCTTTTAGCAAATAGCAACTCATCATCTGAAAGAAGTAGTGATCAATTTTGTTTCTTCGTGTTTTTAGATGTTATATCTATTTATTTCTTACTTTTTCTGCTTTTTTCTTTTCTTCATCAGACAGGGCCGGTACATCTTCTGCAGGGGGAAGATAATCTGCGGCCTTGACAGGCGAAATGACGGAGTGGCCCAACTGCTGCTCCAACTTGTCGCGGGCAGCCTTGGCGACACTGCCACCCTTCTTGGCGACCTTGGCACTCTGTCTGTAGCCCTGCGGATGCTGCTCGCGCGACAGGTCGGTGGCGGCACTCTCGGCCAGCATATTGAGGATGAGCTCGGTATTGGTCATATTGTCGCGCAGGCTCTCCTTCTTCAGGCCCTTGAACTGCTTGTATTGGCGGGTGGTCTTGCCGCTCCACTCGCGCGTGATGATGTCGGTGAGCGACGCATACTGCTGTCCCTGTTGCACGCCGGCGCGGTCCCACTCGTCGGTGAGGGCCTTGCGCACCTCGATGCTCTTCACACGGTTGTTGATCCAGTTCTCGCTGTAGCCCTTACGACGCCAGTCCTGTATGGCCTGGTCAATGGCCAGCTCAGGGTCGGCCATCTGGTCCAGCCGCTCCCTGGCCACTTGTGCCATCCACTGCCTGAAGGGCTCTGCCTTCTTGGACGGAATGCTCTGGATGAGGCGGAAGAGCTGCTCGGTGTCGGCCACGTCGGTGAGGCGCATCTTGCCGTCGGGGGCACGCATCTTCAAAGCGTTACAATTTGTAACGGTTTCATTCCCCTCTTTCTTTAAACGGTTCTTAAGGACACGCCAATAGGTCTGAGGGTTCTCACTCTCAGAGAGCACCGCACACACGTCCACAATGGAGAAGTACCACTTCTCTTCCTGGTCGTCCCATACGGTACGTACTTTCTTATCCTCGAACAGTTGTATCTTATGTTTTTGTGTCATTGTTATTATCTTATTCCGAAAATATCGAAAAACGCGGAAGTTCTCTAATGTCACACAGATATCACTGAAATCACAGAAATTTTTACGAACACGAATTACACAGATTTACACGGATACCTTGCTTGCTGCTATTCTCAGGAAAATATGCAGAGATGTGATTACCATCACTTATCGTCACAAGGCCATTCGTTCTCTTGTAAGCGAGCTTTCACCGAACGCTCAGCCCTTGTGCCTAACGTGCTCTGCCGAGCCCTACTCTGCATTTAAAATTGTTCCACTTCGCTACACATAAAATTCATGGCGCAGCGCTCCATAGACATTTCTCCCGCTCGGCAGAGATCAAACAAGCTTGTCTCTGCTCTCGTTTACCCGAAATGTTGCCTCACTTCCGCTCAGCATAAAATAAATGTTCGTTTGCAGTTATATCAAGATCTGTGCCCACTCGGGAATATCATCTGTATACTGCTTGGCAAGGCTGCCATCGGTCGTCCGGTAAAGTTATTGTCCGCCAGATTTACGGATTAATTCGAAGCGGCGATGCAACTCGACCTGGAACTTGGCCGTAGAGCGCCGGGCAGACTCCGCTACCTGCTCCATGATGGCATGAAGCATTTCGTCGGTAGGTTCTTGCAACGACGACAGTCTGTAAGACGTAAGTTCTTGATGGGACATATTGTTTGTAATTGTTAATACTCTTATTTCAAACACGAATTGCACGAATGACACGAATTAATTTATGTAGATGACAGTTCTGGACAGAACTGCTTTACTAAATAGTAAAGGTTGATATTTCATAAAGCATCTTGAAAGCTAGCTTTCAGAGTGCTTCTTGAAAACATCAACTTATCATCTACATAATATTCCTATTGGTTATATTCGAGAGATTTGTGAGATACGTGTTCGTTATAGTTATTAATGAGATTCGTGTTCGTTATAATACTATTCTGTCCTTCTCCAGACCTTTTGAGCAACCGAAGTTCAGCAGTATTCCCAGCTTAAACCCTGTTGCATGAAGATAGTTATACACTTGGGCATGGTGGGCATCATCCAATGCCGATACCGCTTTGAGCTCAACAATAATCTTATCATAACAAACGAAGTCTGCCCTATAAGATTGCTGCAACTCAATACCATCATATAAAATCTTTATCTCCTTCTCACGCTCGTAAGGTATTCCTCTCTTCTTAAGCTCTATCTCAAAAGCCTCCTGGTATACAGCTTCCAAAAATCCATGGCCTAATTTGTTGTAGACATCAAAGGCTGCCCCTATTATATCGTAGCTTTCTTGCTTGTATATTACCATGTCTTTATTGTGAACACGCAATTGGTTTTTTATTTTGAACACGAATTGCACGAATAACACGAATCATTACTTACATTCCTAAAGCATCCTAAAATGACTAAATTCCCTAAAAACATTCTTACTGATGACAATCTTGGCTAAGATTGCCTTGTTAGAAAACAAGGGTTGATATTGTTTTGAATCATCTTGAAAGTGAACTTTCAGAGTGATTCTCAATAATAACAACTCATCATCAGTAAGAATCTCCTATTTGTTTTCGGGCGTTTTCGGCTTTTAGGGCATTTTCGGAATCTGATATATTCGAGAGATTTGTGAGATTCGTGTTCGTTATAGTTATTAATGAGATTCGTGTTCGTTTATTCACCTCTTCTTAGTGTCCAGGTCGGAGGCTTTGCCTTTGTATTCGGGGGCGCGTTTTTCGAGGAAGGACCTGATGCCCTCCAGGTAGTCGGCGCCCTTATAGACCCTCGTGCGGTAGGCGTTGATGCGCTCGAAGCTCTCCGACGACAGAGACGTCGTGGCCTTGCTCAGGATGCGGAACTGCCGCTTGATGGCGCTGATGGACATGATGCTGTTGCGACGCAGGGGATTCAGGAAGTGGTCCTCCAGGACGGCATCCAGCTCCTCGGGCTTCGTGACACGGTTGATAAGACCCACATTGAGGGCGTCGTCGGCCGTGATGGGCTGGGCCAGGAAGAACATCTCGCGGGCCTTGTTGATGCCCAGCTGGTTGATGAAGTGCATGATGCCCGAGGCGTTATACGGGATGCCTATCTTGGCCGGGGTGATGGCGAAGGTGGAGTCGTCGGTGCTGACAATCATGTCGCACGAGAGGCAGAGGTCACAGGCACCGCCCCACACACTGCCGTTGACGCAGGCGATGACGGGGATGGGCGTCTCCTGGACGCAGCGCAGGAGCTTCTCCATGGGGACATCGTAGGCCAGGGGGTCTTCGCCGTTCTGCGGGAGC
>Ga0256405_10000631_pt1 | contig 113287 bp, 103 predicted proteins | sample RumenRJG_02DNA_FD_189096 | JGI IMG/M metagenome (GOLD analysis project Ga0256405, IMG submission 189096) | Bovine rumen microbial communities from Lethbridge, Alberta, Canada - RJG_02 | ecosystem: Host-associated > Mammals > Digestive system > Stomach > Rumen | place: Canada: Alberta...
ACGAGTTCCTTCGCCGCCTGATCCAGCTTCGACACCTCTGCCGTCACGTTCTGTGACGTCTGCTCCTGAATCTCCTTTCCCTGTTCCAGCAGCTGATTGTATATCGTCCGCTGATTTTGCAGGTACTGTTTTATCTGTGCATATGTCATTGTCTCGTCTGTCTGAGCCTTGACATCGAACATCGTATCTGTCAGAAGTTTCAGCTGTGATATCAACGCCAGCCAGTTGTGTTCCTGGACGCAGACCATAGTTGGTATGTCCTGTGTCTCCTGCATATTCTGCTTGGAGGCTTCTTTCGCTTCTTCGTATTTCGAATTCATATTCCATATTCTCCTTCCTATATTTCGCTTCGTGCAATTTATTGTCGCGGCATCTTCTGCCATTTGGGCAGGTGTATGTGATGTACTTCCGGCTGTCCTCCCATTTCACATCGTAGCCACACTGCTTCATGTAAAAGCGGAATTGTTTCTTGGACTTTGCTCTTTTCATTACCACGTCAATGGTATTGGAGAGAACCATTTTCCAGCTCTCTTGTCGCATTGCAACACGATACTCGCCGTTAGTTATACCGTTGCTCTGCTTGTGAATCTCAGGTTTGCTGAGAGTTGTCACTCCGTACTTCTGACAAAATTCATCGCTGAGCTGCCGCAGGGCTTGCAGTGTGAACTTGTTTGAGTGGTACTTCAGACCTGTGTCGGCGTTGACTGCGTTGAGCACAAAATGTGAATGCACATGGTCTGCGTCGATGTGAGTTGCCACTACAACTTCGTGACCGGGGAAGGCTCGCTCCGCAAACTCAACAGCTATCTTATGAGCAAGTGCAGGCTCAATCTTGTAGCCGCTGGGATGAGACTGGACGAAGTGATAATATTTTATTCCGTCAGTCTTGTTGTACATCTCACGAGTATTCTTGAACTCCTGATATGCAGTGGGCAGCGTACAGTTGAGAGCCGTCACATATTTCTTGCCCTCAGTCTTGTCATCGCGGCAAATGTAGTCGAGACTTTTCTTGCCGCCTCCACCGCCCTTTGTACTTATCGCTGTGACCGTCGCCACTATTTCACCTCCCGAAGCAGCTGACCTATCAGCTCCGTGACTTTGGTGTGTTCATCGAGGAGCGGCTGAAAATTCACGGCGGTCAGCCTGTCCATGTTAGCCAGTGTAGCTATCTGATTCAGGTTTCGACCGATCGCTTTCTGCTGCCGAACTATCTCGTCGATGCCGTTGGCGACAACGATTTTCTTTCCGAGAGCACACCGGATTACGAAGTCATTCATCTTCAAGCCGTGTCTCTCAGCAAGCTCATGGATACGTCTGCTTTCTTCCTCTGTACAGCGTATCGCTATTGTCGTATTTCGTTTTCTCATGTTATCTACCTCCTGACTTTTGTTGGTGTATGCCTATGAATTGAAGTGGGTTCGGGCTTCTGCCCGACAAGCAAAGGCGGCAGGCGGAATGCCAGCTGCTATGCTTGCCAACCCAGTGGGGTTGATTTTTCGCCCCCAGCCACTACTTCTGCCCTCTGCGAATAATTCCGTAACGATTCGTTACTGTTTTATTCGCCACACTCGCTCCACGTTGCGCCACAACCGCTTTTGTGGGCATTGGTGGGATAACTACCCGATTTCTGTATCGGCGGCAAAAATGGGCGCTTTTGTGCGTGACAGTAACTCAGCCGTGACAGTAAAACTACCGACACGAAAACCTACTGACACGCCTCGCAGATGAAACTATATAGACGTTTGTGAACTGTCAGGCAGTGCCTGCGTGACGGTAACATTTCTACCGTCACTACTGTCACGCTCGCCGTTGTAGTGAAGAATAATAACTCGACCTTTGTGAACTCTTTCGTACTTGAAATCAATTCCATACTTGCTGAGTTCATAACCATTCTGGACTAAGTCGCGCGTTACTCTGTTCGGATATATCACTTCATCGGTAACTGATTTGAGTTCAGCAACTAACTCAGTTGCTGTACCTTCAAAGTGAATCCGCTCTCTGATGAAAAGATATACAGCAGAGAGAACAATATTGTCGCGGTTCTTCTGTGTCGCAGGTTCATTCTCAACTATCCAGCGCATGACATCAGTATTGAAATGCATTCGCAGTTCAGTGTATTCAATGTCACGCCCCTGACAATACATAATAGCTTTTCCTGAGCCGCACTTTGTTTCCTTGAGTGCAATATTTCCGTCAGTAGCTCCGCCGATACCTGTACTGCCTGTCATCATATTGAACGGATTATCGTCCTTAGCTTTTCGCATATGATGTATCAGCAGTATGCAGATGTTCAAGTGATATGCAAGCTGTTTGAGCGCGATCAGTTCTGCATAATCACTGCCGTAGCTTGACTCAACGTTGCTGCGCACCATTTGCATAACGTCAATCACAACTATCTTTAAGTCATCGTGATCTTTCTTGAACGCTTCTATCTGTTCTTCAAGACCTGCACCGATTTTATCAGCAGCAATCGCGAAGTGTAGATTCTCAATCGGTTCGGCGTTCATCTGAAACAATCTGCGCTGTAGTCGCTGATAGTTATCTTCAAGACACAAGTACAGCGCAGTTCCCTGAATAGTTTCTCGTCTGAGCACCGGAACTCCTGTTGCAATGCTGAGACAGATATCCATTGCCAGCCATGACTTACCTACCTTCTGTGCACCTGCAAGGACGTACAGTCCATGCGTAAGAAGTCCGTCAATGATGAACTCCTTCGGCTTGAATACTGTTGTCAGTATTTCTTCAGCGGTTTTCGTCTGTAACATATTACTCATACAATTCCTCCTTTCCCATAAGATCCCCGACACAGCCAACAGCTTTTTTCGTTACGGGCAACTGCTTGCGCGAACTATTTGTGTGGGCTGTGTCGGGCGGATTTTTACTCTCCACAAGAGAAAATGTGGGAGCAATATCCTTTATGCAAATTGACCTGTTTTTGCATAAGTTTTGACCGCTCTGAAACAATTTCCGAAACACAAATTGATTTTCATGAGAACTGACCTTTTCTCACTAAATAATAAAAACAGCTGCACTGCCCATAGAATAGAACATTGCAGACGTTTTAACTCAAAACTGTTATGATGACAGTTTTGAATGTTTTTCAGTCAAAAATGAGCGTTTCGGAATGAAAATGTGGGAGCAGTATCCTTATTGCATTTTGGTATGTTTTGTGATACAATTATTGCAGGTGGTGAGACCATGAAGTACAGGATATATGATCTGTCCGTCAGAGCAATGCTGAACTACTCAAAGCCTGACGGCATAAGATACAAAACCATTATAGATAAAAATGCACTGCGGAGCTGTATGAAGCACTCCGCTCATGAGCAGGACGACAACGCACTTTTCTATCAGATATTGTGTGTGCTGCACGGTAACGATTTCAAGTATGACAGCGCTGACCTTGTGACAGACCTGTCCGATGTTATTTTTTACGCAGACTTCTCACGGGTGTTTGACCGTGACGCATCGCACCCTTACTATGCACAGCTCCAGGAGAAGGCTGCCGCTCTGTTTACAAACAGAGGTGTTGAGATAGACTTCGGCAACGGTATGCACAAGTACGTTGCGTTTGAGCGCTCAGCAAGCATGAGCAGAAATGCTGTGCTGTCGTTTATCCGTGAGGACATTTTCTGGAAGGTCACTGAGCGCATTCGTCTCGGCATGAATATTACAAAGTGTCAGCTCAGCAAGCTGTACGCATACAATGGACTAATGCTCTCGGGCGGCATTCGTGTTGACGGAATAAACATCGACAAGCCCCACAGAGTTATCGTTGTGGATAATCAAAAACACACTGTTCACGACACAGATGTTATTACCGTTGAGGACGACGGCAGTGACAATGCTGTTCGCAAGTATCATCGTGTTGATCGAAGGGAGAGTGTTGATATTCTCGGTTATGACGGCGAAGGAGTTGTCTCCAAGGAGTTCGCCAAGGTCATCAATAAAAAGCTGAACGGTGAGCACACATCGTTTCAGATACGACTGCCGTACATCAAGGGAAGGCTGCATCAAGTTGACATTCACGACTTTTTCAAGAGCGCAGGAGTTTCAACTCTGACTGACATATGGGGAGTTGAACATAAGGCGGCGGACGTTGACATAATTCTCACCAAGAGTATGTTCAAAGGCTACGGCTGGCTCTGCGATAACAATATGAGCTGGGAGGATTACTGGGACGCATTCCGCAGATACAGGCACGCTTTGTACATCTCTGGTGTGAGCAAGGACAGTCCGCAGAAATTCACGGAGTTGAACTATCAGTTCCTCAATACACTTTCAATGACAGCGGACGAATTCCGACCGCTTGACCTGCCGCTGTCATTCCCCGCGGACGATAACCGTCACTGGCTCACCAAAGAAACCGAACGTGAATATTACAGGCTTTGCACCGACGGGGAGTACCGCCTAAGCTTCTTCACAGGAAAAAAACACAGTCGTGGCACTAAAGAATATCACCTCAAAAAGATACTTGAGAAAAATCCAAAGTTCATTGCCGAGCCTGTTTACGCTGACAGATTGAAGTCACGGGCGCAGGCGGTGCTGAAGCAATATGCGCTCGGTAGACTCATAGTTGCAGGCGACAACAGATATCTTTCAGCAGACCTTCTCGGTTTCCTTAAAGATTTTATACCAAAAAAGGCAAAGCGAAACACAAGTCAGCGCAACTTCTACAATGGTGCGGTGCAGAGTGAATTTGAAAAGAACGCTTTCTATGCTCCGTCAATGGCATATTCACACAGTGAAGAGTGTACGCTTCTGCGTAATCCGCACATTTCCCGTAATGAGGAAGTGCAGTTAAAGGTCTATCCCGATGTTGAGAATATGAGAAAGTATTATCTCAGCCACCTCACCGATGTTGTTATGGTGAACTGGGATTCGCTGACTGCGGAGCGTCTCGGAGGTGCGGACTTCGACGGTGACATGATAAAAACTATCTCAGACCCTATCGTCAACCGCTGTGTCAAGCGCAATTCAAAAGCTGAGACTCCGCTGTTGAAGATACCAAGTGCTGAGCCAGTTATCCGTGATGCCACCGACTGGCAGGCGCGCTTCGAGACGGTCAAGAGCACATTTTCTTCACGAGTTGGACAGATCTCCAACGCCGCGCTTAACAGAAGCATAATCGCATACAATGAGAACTCCGACGACGAGCTTCGCGACAAGTGCCGCGAGGAGACTGAGACTCTTGCTATCCTCACTGGACTTGAAATTGATTCGGCAAAGAGCGGTGTGAAGCCTGATCTGACGGAATATCTCGGCACTAAGACTGTCGCCAAGAGCAAGTTTCTGAAATACAAGAGCCTGCTTGAAAAGAGCGAGGGACGCCGTGCATGGTACGAGCCGACCTTTGAGGAGCAGTTTGAGAAGTTCTTCGCTGATACCGATTGGAACAAGGTTGACTCCAATGTAGAGCGTCTGCCTTACTTGGCGTATATGCTGGGGAAGAATACAACTCCTGTTGTTGACAGGCCTGCCGATGACAGCGAGCTTTTCATATTTACGGCTGATGAAAACTGGAAGGATAAGCTCAGCAGTGATAAAATGGAGCGGATTAAAGCTCTTGTGACTGACTATGAACGTTGTCTGTCACGCATCAGAGCCTGCGGACAGCCAGTCAAGGATAGACAGCGCAGGAACGACATTCAGCGCATACTGTACAGCCGTGGTCAGGACCGTGAATATGACGCAGATATGCTGTATACCCTGTTTCAGGACACACCGCCAGAGAGGATAACTGCAATCAGGCATGAATTACAGGCTAAGAACTGGCACCTTACTCCGAAAGAACAGCGTGAAGATTTTCTCGCAGATTTGATACCTGAGCTTGAACGGTACTATCCGCTTTTCAGCGATTTCCGTTTCAGAGGTTACCGTGTTCTCATTGACCTTATAGCTGACATTGACGATGAAAACAATCTCACCGACAGGAAACGGCTTATCCGTGACAGCGACTCCACTTATTTCAGACAGCTTATGGAGGCTTACCTCAATAAATCTGTGAATGTGTACTACCGTGACGCAGTTGCAGCTGAGTGCCGCAAGCTGATTGAAGCCGTAATGAAGGCTGATGAAGCGGTCAGGTACATAGTGGCTCTGGGCAAAAGAAAAGTGCTCTTCGATCTGCTATTGGACAGAATCGAAAAGCACGTCAGGAGGGACAAATAATGCTGAACGAAATTGAAGAATTCAAGGCTTACACGGGCAAGCCTGTATACAAGTGCAGCGGCAAGCGTGATCTCTCCTTCCTCGGCCGTTTCAGCTTTGAGATAATGAAGGACTTCACGGGGCTGAGCCGTGTGCTGACTATAATTGCCCGGGGGTATATGTTCGGAAACGGCACTCCCGATGTGGACTATGCACGGCGAGCTCTGTGTGCGTGGTGCAGTATTCCCGACAAAAAAACTGCCGCTCCGAAGGAGGAGTGGCAGTTCAGGACTGATTTCAGTTGTATGCATGAGGAGTTTCCCGAATTGGTGGATAAGGCGGGAAAAGGCTGGTTTTACAGGCACGTCCACAAGGTCGAAAAGTTCATCACAAAGAACAGCGAAAACATGAGCAAGACTACTCTCTCCAACGCTGAGCCGCTTAAAACCAGATTTGATGCTGCATGGAGAGCAAAGGTCAAGCAGTATCAGGTGTCGCTTTATTCTCCCGAGACCAAGGGTGCGTGGGTGCTGCGGTTTGATGATGTGCTTGCGGATGCTTTGGAGCTCGAACCGCTGGCGGATAAGACTTTTTCCTTCTCTGATGATGAAAAAGAGCGTATAAAGGCGCTTCTGCCTGACGGTCTGCCGTATGAAGCAGCAGAGACAGTCATCGCTTACTGCATTGCCAACAAGCCCGATGATTCGGATTATGTTATCCTGCCTGTTTCCAACTTCGATGCTTACTTTGGGAATACTTCTTTCAGCCACAAATGGCTCAATTTGTTCCCTGATACTCTGCTTGAACGTGATAAGCAGAGCTTTGGGGTGTGTAGGGCGAGACTGCGTTTAATGTAACTCATGTATGGTTCGTAGTTAATATTTATCGCATATATTTTCAAAATAGATTGATTTTATTATTATATTATGTAGGTGAATGTAATGAAGATAGGATTTATAGGTGCTGGAAAAGTCGGCTTTTCTCTGGGAAAATATTTTGCAGAAAACGGTTTGGAGATATCGGGATATTACAGCCGCTCGGAGAGTTCTGCCCTTGAGGCTGCCGTATTTACAGGCTCGGAGCTGTTTGTGTCCGCGGAGGAGCTTGTTTCCGCAAGTGACGCAGTTTTTCTCACAGTTCCCGACAGCGCCATAAAAGAGACTTACAGTGCCCTGCCAAAGGAGCTTCTTTGCGGCAGGCAGATATGCCATTGCAGCGGAGCGATGTCAGCGGAGGAAGCGTTCCCGAATATAGCAAAATACAGTGCAAAAGGCACATCAATACACCCTCTTTTCCCAATAAGCAGCAAAACGGAGTCCTACAGGGAGCTCCGCAATGCTTTTTTCTGCATAGAGGGCGACTGCGCTAAGGAATGGAGCGCTATACTCTCGGATATGGGCAATTCCACGCGAATTATTACAAGTGATATCAAGAGCCGCTATCATGCTGCTTGTTCTGTTGCAAGCAATCTCATCTGCGGACTTATGGCGGAAAGCGCAGAGCTCCTTGAACAGTGCGGATTTACTGAAGAAGAAGCTCTTTCAGCTCTTGAACCTCTTGCAATGAGCAATATGAAACGTATCTTCACAGTTGGACCGACTGCCGCCCTTACAGGTCCTGTAGAGCGCAATGACGTTTCTACGGTAAAGAAGCATATTTCCTGCATTGAAAACGATACCGACTCGGATATATACAGATCGGTTACAAAAAAGCTGACCGAAATGGCTCAAAAACGCCACCCCGAGTCAGATTACACAGAAATGAAAGCTCTTCTTAGGTAATTGTAACCAAGATAAAAGCTTTTGTTCATGATTTATTCATAATCTTGTGTTATACTACTCTTGTATCTTATCCGTTAACTCGGAAAGGTAACATTTTTTAAGGAGAAAATTGAATATGAAGAACACTGTTTCAACCCTTCTGAAGCAGAAGCAATCAGGTGACAAGATCACGATGCTTACTGCTTACGACTACACAACAGCGAAGATCATCGACGAGTGCGGCGTAAATGCCATACTTATCGGCGATTCACTGGGCATGGTAATGCTGGGCTACGAAAACACGCTCCCCGTGACTATGGAGGATATGATACATCATACCGCCGCAGTTTCAAGAGGCGCAGAAAACGCTTTCATCGTAGCCGATATGCCGTTCATGTCCTATCAGGTCAGTGTACAGGAGGCTGTTATCAATGCAGGCAGACTTATCAAAGAGGGCGGCGCCAATGCTGTAAAGCTTGAAGGCGGAGCCGAGGTCTGCGAGCAGATAAGAGCTATCGTGAATGCGTCCATTCCTGTTGTTGCACATCTGGGACTTACTCCACAGTCTGTAAATTCCTTCGGCGGCTTCAAGGTACAGGGCAAGAGCCTTGACAAGGCAAGAAAGCTCATTGACGACGCGCTGAAGATACAAGAGGCAGGCGCTTGTGCAGTAGTTTTAGAGGGTATCCCCGCAAAGCTTGCGGATATCATCACAAGGAAGCTCTTTATCCCGACTATCGGTATCGGCGCAGGAAAAGGCTGCGACGGACAGGTACTGGTATATCAGGATATGCTTGGACTTACTACAGGTCATACCGCTAAATTCGTAAAGCGGTTCGCTGATGTGGGCACGGTGATGCGTCAGGGTATCGCTGATTATATCAGTGAGACCAAAGAGGGAGCATTCCCTGCCGAGGAGCATACCTACGCTATTGAAGATGATGTTATCGAACAGCTTATGAGGGAGGAAAAGTGAAATGAGAGTAGTTAAAACCATAGATGAAGTCCGCACACAGGTAAAGGAATGGAGAGCACAGGGGCTCACCGTGGGACTTGTCCCTACAATGGGCTATCTCCATGAGGGACACGCAAGCCTTATTGACGCTTCTCACAGAGATAATGACAGAACTGTGGTGTCCGATTTTGTAAATCCGATGCAGTTCGGCCCAACAGAGGATCTTGAAAGCTATCCCCGTGATATCGACCGCGACGCAAAGCTCGTTGAAGAACATGGCGGTGATATCATTTTCAATCCCGAACCATCCGAAATGTACCATGAGGGCTTCTCTTCTTTCGTTGATATGACCGTGCTCACACAGGAGCTCTGCGGTCTTAGCCGTCCCGTTCATTTCCGCGGCGTATGCACAGTAGTATCCAAGCTTTTTAATATCGTAAAGCCCGACCGTGCATATTTCGGCAAGAAAGACGCACAGCAACTTGCAGTTATCCGCCATATGGTCGACGACCTGAATATGGATATCGAAATAGTCGGCTGTCCTATCGTCCGTGAAGCAGACGGACTTGCAAAGAGCTCACGCAACACCTACCTTAACGAAGCCGAAAGAAAAGCTGCACTTGTACTCTCTAAGGCAGTATTTCTTGGCATGGATATGGTCAGAAAGGGCGAAAAGGACTGCTCTGCAATAATCGGAGCTATGAAAAAGCTCATAGAAGATGAACCTCTTGCAAAGATAGATTACGTCAAGATAGTCGACTGTGCAACAATGCAGCAGATAAAGGCTCTCGACCGTCCTGCGCTATGCGCTATGGCTGTATATATCGGCAAAACACGCCTTATCGACAACTTCTTCACCGAAGACGTATAAGGAGGCTGCTATGGAAATATCAATGCTCAAAAGCAAAATACACCGCGCCGTTATCACTCAGGCGGAGCTCAACTATGTTGGCAGCGTCACTATCGACGAAGAGCTCATGGAAGCCGCAGGGCTTTATGAATACGAGCGCGTACATATATCAAACGTAAACAGTGGAAGCCGTATTGAGACCTACGTTATCGCAGGCGAACGCGGAAGCGGAGTTATCTGCCTCAACGGTGCAGCTGCTCGTTCAGGACAAAAAGGCGACCATGTTATCATAATGGCATATGCGAATATGGCTCCCGATGAAATAAAAACTCACCGTCCAAAAGTAGTCTTTGTAGGCGATAAGAATGAAATAGTAAAGGTAGCCGACTACGAAAAGCACGGAGAACTGAGATAATAGATATCAACTATATCCGAATAATTATAGACTGCATGATATGCGAGCAGGATAATAAATAATATTATGGCACTGTGATGAAAGCTTCTTAACATTGAAGCAATATCATCACAGTGCCTTTTTATATAAATAGGCAGGGAAACAATTTTCAAGTGCCAGTTTGAACAAGTCAACGCTCATACAGATGTGGCACGGAAATGTTTCAGATGACAAAATTGGATTAACATTTAAATATTATATAGAGAAATTTACGATATATTCGCTGATAAATTCATCTTAAAACTTGGCAATCTCTCTAATTTGGGTTATAATTATTATAGAAAAATGGTTTTGAAAGGAGCTGTTATCATGCCGAATATCGTACCTATTTCAGATCTAAGGAATTATTCTGCTGTATTGCAGGACGTTGCAGTAGGCTCACCCGTTTATCTTACCAAGAACGGTCGCGGCTGCTATGCAATCGTTGATATTAAGGAGCAAGAAGAGTATGAGCGTACAAAAGCAGCACTCCGCCTGATGTGTGAATTGGAAGAGGGAAGAAAATCAGGAGAACAGGAAGGCTGGATCACCTCCGATGATATGAGGAAGCATTTTTGGGCAAAGAAAGCATGAATAAAATCGTTTACTCTCCGAAAGCACAGAATGATCTTGACGAGATTTGGTCTTATATTTCTAAAAAATTGCTGAATCCTACTGCTGCCGAAAGCACGATAAATGGTATTCTTGATACAGTAGATGCTTTGCAAGAGCATTCGGAGATCGGAAAGCCTCTTTATTTCACATCTGATATGTTCAGCGGATATCGTTTCCTTGTTTATAAGAATTACCTTGCATTCTACCGAACAAGCGCAGAAACCATATATATGGATAGAATCATTTATGGTAAGCGTGATTATATGCGACTACTTTTCAGAGATTTGGATCGAGCATAAAGATAATAAAACCACTATCGTGACCTATCCCTCAGGTCCATATGAACGCAAGTTCATGCAGGTTCAAGTCCTGTTACGACAATGAAATGTTTCGATATGCAAGACAGTTTGCTGATGCAGACAATATTGTAATTTCCGCACCATTCTGGGACGGCTCATTCCCGTCGATTCTAAAAGTGTATATAGAAAACATCTACGCAATTGGCATCGTTTCAACTTATGGAAATGACGGAATTCCAATAGGTTTATGTAAAGCTGAAAACCTTATTTACGTTACCACAGCAGGCGGACAATACATTCCTGATTTCAGTTATGACTATATAAAAGCTCTTGCAGAAACCTGCTTCGGAATAAAAAGCACTAAACTCATAAAAGCCGAAATGCTCGATATTGAAGGAATGGACGCAGATAAAATACTATCCGATGCCAAAAAAAATATTCCTGAAATATGTATATAGTTTGAATAAACTATATACGACTTCCTGAAAAATACTAAAGGATAATCATATCTTATCCTTAGTATTATCACTTATTTCTGTTGTCTGGTTAGTTTCAGCATCATGTAATCCTAAGCCGCCATTAACAGTTTCAAGCTAGTTAATCTCCAAGCACTTATCCTCAGTTATAACATTTTTATTCTTGTCATCCATACTTTACGCTCCTTTCGCCTACAACTCATAATACTACAATTGTACACAATTCAATATTTAACACAACATAATTATATACATTTTCTCCACACTCAGATTATATCATGTTTATTTTTGATGGTCAATGAACAATATGTAACCTAAATATCCTCGCAGAAGAAACGTGAAGTGATTATACAGACAATAAAACTGCATACGAAATTATAATACAAGCGAAAGCGCCGCCCGAAAGCAGCGCTCTCTTATAAAAGCCACGTGGATCAATCATTCTTAATCGCTTATGTTCTGCTATTATGTATCAAGTCTTTGGCGTTTTACAAGCTCCGCAAAATAGCCTCCTTTTTCAATAAGCTGTTCATAGCTTCCTTCTTCTATGACCTCACCGCCATCGATCACAAACACACGATCACAGTGACGTATAGTCGAAAGCCTATGAGCAATAACGATACGGGTACAGCCCATTTTATCAAGTGCTTCACAAACCTGCTTCTGTGTCTTGTTGTCAAGAGCACTTGTTGCTTCATCAAACATGAGTATCTTTGGCTTTGGTGCAATAGCTCTTGCTATCATGAGCCTTTGCTTCTGTCCGCCTGAAATACCGCCCTGCCCTTCATATATCAAGGTATTCATTCCCATCGGCATTTCACGTATGTCATCAGCGATACCGGCTATTTCCGCAGCCTCCCAAGCTTCATCAAGAGTTAAATGAGGCGCCGAGATAACTATATTCGAGAAAATATCTCCGTGAAATAGGCCTCCGCTCTGCATCACAGAACCTATCTTATGTCTTAAAGAGCTGAGGTCGAGAGTGTTCAGATCCTTTCCGTCATAATAAATCGCGCCTTTCTCGGGCTTTTCAAATCCCAAAAGCAACCTCATCAATGTACTTTTTCCACAGCCCGTTTTACCGACTATAGCAACATATTCACCCGGCTTTATTTTTAATGACATATTCTTAACTATATAAGGTGATTTTTCATTATAACGATAATATACATTGTTAAGCTCGATACCACCGGTAAGCTTTGTCACCATTTCTTTATTATCCGAAGTTTCCGGTTCTGCTTTGAGAAATGGTTCTGCCATTTCAAAGATAGGTCTTATCTTGCCCACAGACAAAGCTATATCCGAAAGCGAACCGAAAGCCCCCATTACGGCACCATATGCAGCTGTAAAAGCATAATAGCCTGACTGATCAACTCCGCTTTTCACAGCAAGATAGTACAGTACTATAGTTGATATAAGTGAGATCGCTGTTGTTATAACACTATTCATCTTAATAAAGTTCGGTGGTGAGTAGATAAGCTCTACACTATCCGAGTAAAGATTGAGCCAATGGGCAAAAAAGCGCTTTTCTGCTCCTGAAAGCTTTATTTTCTGTACACCGCTTACCACAGCATAAGATAAACCGGCTTCTTTCGCGTCAAGCTCCAGCTGTTTTTTGCTTATACGTATCTGAACCATCGACGAAACGGTACTGAAGGTTACAGTAATAAGAATTATAATCAGTGAAGGAACTACAAGTTTTGGTGCAAAGCTCATTATTTGCGTTATATACAGCAGTGATGCTATAGATGTAAGTCCTGTCCCTATGAAAAGACCGATCATCAGAGAGCATAGCTGACTGACCGACTGTGAACGGCTGTTAAGCTCTCCTGCGCTGTACTTTCTGAAGAAATTGGCAGGCAAGCTCATGATTCTCATCATCATCGCAGATTGTATACCAAGATTTGTTTTTGTCTGCAATCTTGCATTAAACAAAGTTTTTACAGCGTTCAGAAGCTGTGCAGATATAGTTGTACATAGCAAACATATTGCAATACCGATCAGAACTCTGTTGCTGCCGCTGGATATTACAGGACCTGTAAGTGCCTTTGTTATCCTCGGTATAAGCATACCTGCTCCTGTAACTGCAAGAGTCAATACTGCCATTATCACAGAATCGCTCATAGTCATACAGCTTTTCATATACAAAAGCAGGTCCGTGATCCCAAGCTTTCTCTGAGGAAAAGGCTTATAAAAGCAATACGCTTCCCTCTTGAACAGCTCTGAAACGCTTTTTTTGATCCTGACCTTTTTCCCTCTGTTCCTGTCAAGATAATAATATCCATTCAAGGTGCAGGGAAGCAGCGCAACAGGCTCGCCCTTTTCCTTAGTATAAGCTATCATCGGACCGTATGCGTCCTTCCACCACTTTCCGCCCAGTATTACCTCTCTTTTCATAAGGCCATGAGGTCTAAGGCAGTAATCAAGCTGCTCCTCACGATCTTTTATGACCTTAGGAATATCAACAGGCTTAAAATGATAATACTTCAGTACATCGTCTATTGCCTGTTTTGTAATTATGTAGTCATCACTTATCTTCTCAGCAGTTCTTTTACCTAAAACAACGCCTGCAACACGTAAGAAGGAATCCTCAAACATCTGCTGGTCATAATCATTTCTTTGCTTTATCTGGTGTTCAAACCAACCCAAATCCTTCTCACCGCCTTTATTCGTTGGTTACAAGCTCAGTATATGCCCCTCCGAGCTTCATTAGTTCTTCATGTGTACCGCGCTCAACTACTTGTCCGTGTTCAAGCACGATTATCTCATCGCAGTCACGGATAGACGAGAGCCTGTGGGCAATAACAATGCAGGTAACACCTCTGTCTTTAATCGCCCTTACCACTTCATATTCCGTCTTAGAGTCGAGTGCCGAGGTAGCTTCATCAAGTATGATTATTGAAGGATCCTGTGCAAGAACACGAGCTATTTCAAGCCGCTGACGCTGACCTCCAGACAGATCGCGTCCGCCTTCAGTCAGCCTGTACTGATAGCCGCCGTCTCTTGCCATAATATCCTCATGCAGCTGCGCATCACGCGCTGCAAGTATCATTTCAAAGTCCTTTATTGACTCGTCCCACATCTTTATGTTATCAGCGATAGTCCCCTCAAAGAGTGTAATATCCTGATCCACTACTGCTACCGAGCCTGTCATAACGGAGCGAGCATACTCGTTCCTCTTTTTTCCGTCAAAGAGTATTTCTCCGCTCCACGGTTCATAAAGTCCGGAGATAAGCTTAGAAACAGTTGATTTTCCGCAGCCCGAAGCACCTACAAAAGCAATGCTTCCGCCCGGTCTTATGGTCAACGAAAAGTCTTTTATAAGCGGAGCAGAAAGCTTAGAATAGCCAAAGCTTATATTTTTAAGCTCGACTCCGCCCTTCAGCTTTTTTAAATTCTCAGCCGAAGCATTATGATCAGCTGAATTAGGATCATCAGGATATTGCATAACATCTTCGACACGTTCCATATATGTCCGCATTTCCTGCAGCGTCTGACCAGCCTTTATCAGCGTCATCGCAGGCGACATAAACGCACCTAACAGTCCCTGAAACATCTGCAATGCACCAAGTGTGAATCTGCCGTTCATAACAAACCATACACCCATTATCAAAACAGCGTAATTTGCTGTCTGAGATAAAAAAACAGGGACGATCCCAAGGTAGTTATTCATCTTTGCAGACTTGGTTTCCTGTGCATTTACCGACGCCTGATAGCCTGCCCACTTCTGAAAAAAACCGCTTTCAGCACCGCTTGCCTTGATCGTTTCTATCATCTCGATACCTGCAACAGTGGTAGCTCCAAGCTTTGCTCTGTCACGCTGCATTATTCTTGTGATATTAATACGCTTTTCAGAGATATATCTCGACATAATAATATTCAGAACGAGGGTACTAATGCCGATCAATGTCAGGACAGGGCTTTGTCTTAACATAAGCACAAGGTAGAACAACATCATAATTGTATTGATCAGAAGCGGAGCAAAAGTATTAACGAGTGTTCCCGAAATACTTGCATTTGTGCTCTGTCTTGACTGAATATCACCAGCCATTCGCTGTGAAAAGAACTCCATAGGCATATGAAGCACCTTCCACATATATGACGTACTTCCGGTTACAGACATTTTTCCGTTTAATTTAAGACTGTATACAGCCTTGATCCACTCGACGATTATCTGTATGGCTGCGAGACATGAAATTATCCCTATAAAAGGTATGAGCCAGTTTTTATTCTGACCTGTGAGAAGTCTGTCCATAAATACTTTGGACATTATAGGATTTATAATGCCGAAAATTGAGGTTATAGCTGTAGTGAGCATAACAAATGCCACAGCTGCCCCGGCACCGATAAGACGTTTTCGGGCAAAATCCAGTGTGCTTTTTTGCTTACCGCCCGGCTCAAAGCCTTCGTCAGGAGATAAACAGATAACAATACCTGTAAACGACTTGTCAAACTCCTCTATATCGACCTTGACATCGCCTCTTGCCGGATCATTTATATATACATATCTTCCCTTGAAGCCCTTCAGAACAACAAAATGATTGAAATCCCAATGGATAATGCAGGGAAAATCAGCTTTTTCTTTTATAGACTCAGGCGACAGGCTGTAAGCACGTACCTTTAATCCATAAGACATTGCTGCTTTAGCGATATTCTTTGCATTTGAACCGTCACGGGATACACCGCAGTCAGCCCTTACCTGCTCAAGAGGGATCCATTTATTATAATAAGCCAATACCATTGTAAGACAGGCTGCTCCGCATTCAAGTGCTTCAAGCTGCATAATTACAGGCACTTTTGCTACGCCCTTCGTGATCGGCTGATTTATCTTAGCTTTCTTTTTACTCATTTTTCCCTCGTTCAATTGAACAAAAATCTGATAGGATGAACGCTTTCTGTTACTATTTCCGCATCATATTTGCCGTCAGTTTTATCAATTTCAGCGTATGCAACTGTTCTTCCATATTCGTCTTTATCAACTGAGGAAATACAGTATTCATCATCATCGATACGTATCGTCATTCCCGAAGTTATTTCACTGTATGTCCTGTCATTCACTATTAATTTGGCACGACCGTTCTCAACAACTGCAACGCTGTCTGTAATTGTTTCAAGGCTTCCAACCATACTCCAGACAATAAGACCTCCAAGTAAAATAATTATAGAAGCAAGGATGATCCATATACCCGGATTTGTGACACGCAAATAATCTATAAGCTGCTCAGGCGATGAAATACGTTCAAGTGATTCCTTCCTGAAAATCTTTTCTTTTTGTTCAGCCATACTATTCTCCCGAATCATTCAATGTTTAGGAAATCAACAAAACCTGTAATCTCAAGTACTTCCATTATCTCGGGGCGGACATTTTTTACTATCATCTCGCCCTGTTCATCCATTACCTTTATAGCGGATAACAAGACTCTGAGTCCTGCACTTGATATATATTCAAGCCCCTCAAAATCAAATATCAGCTTTTCTGTGTTATCAAGCTCAGGCTCAAGCTTTTCTTCAAGCTCAGGCGAAGTCAGTGTATCAAGTCTTCCGTTAATAGCTACTGCCAGTTCTTTATCATTTCTGTTCATTGTTACAGTCATAGTCGTTACCTCCTGCTGTATATGCTGATAATGTTTTGTTATCTAATAATTATTTTACCACATAAATTGAAAACAGTCAATAAAACGCTGTATATTCGATAGAAAATATTTGTGAAATTTCGTATTTTTGTAGAATGCGCACATCAACCGCAGCTGAAATTTGTTGACTATTCTTTGACAGTTTACACTTTGTCTATTTTAATTAAAAAAATGCTATGATATAATAAAATTGTAGAATACGAACGTAAATTGTTTGTATTTCACAAAAAGAAATATAAACAGATTTCACAAAGGAGGAATCACTATGACCGATAATATTAAAAGATCGCCAGAAAATCAAGAGTCCGATAACGAAGAGCTCGACCTCGAACAGCTTGAAGATGTCAGCGGAGGCGGACTATTTGATATACTCAAGAAAGCAGGGCAGAAGACTTGGAGTAGTCAAGGTAATAACGACAAATCCTGATCCATCTGCCTGATCGGCAATGTATGCTTTAGTCACTCCCAAACGTTGTAACCAAAATATATGAGCCGATTTTTCCCCGACTATTTTTGCACGTATCTATGTTATGATTCATCAGAAAAAGCGAATCCTCAGCCTATGCTGAAGATTCGCTTTATTGTTGTTAATGTCTTTGTATTCTTTTTTATTTAATCATAAGCTGCCCAAGAAAAAAGTTATGTATAAACGGAATAAATCAAATCCGCTTCACTCCGAGCATGGTAAGATCATCAAACTGAGGAGCATCGCCCACAAAGTCATCGACTGCATCCTTCATGTTTTTCAGCAGCACTTTTGGCGCAGCATTTGGCTCTGCGTTGAGTGCTTCAAGCATTCTTTCAGTGCCAAACAGCTCGTTTTGAGCATTTGTAGCCTCCGCCACGCCATCAGTATACAGGAACAGTGTTCCGCCCTTTTCAAGCGTGAACTCATACTCCTTGTAGCGAATTCCGTCCATGCCGCCGATAACAAAACCATGCTTGTCCTTGAACAGCTCAAAGCTGCCGTCAGCTTTTTTTATCATAGGATATTCATGACCGGCGTTTGCGGCAGTTATCTTGCCTGTGGAAATCTCCATAACCCCAAACCAAACGGTTACAAACATTTTCTCATCGTTATTCTTGCATATCTGGTTATTCGCCTGCTCCAGGACTTTGGCAGGGCTGCCGCCCATCATGGCAAAGTTATTTACGAGGATCTTTGACATCATCATAAACAGAGCCGCAGGAACGCCCTTGCCCGAAACATCAGCCATTACCATTCCCAGGTGGTCATCATCAATAAGGAAAAAATCGTAAAAATCACCGCCGACCTCCTTTGCAGGAGTCATCGTAGCGAAAATGTCAAACTCATCACGTTCCGGGAAAGCAGGAAAAATATTAGGCAGCATATCCGCCTGTATCTTTGTAGCAAGCTCCAGCTCTGCGCCGATACGTTCTTTTTCGGCAGTTATCGTGGTGATCTGGTCTATATAGTCCCTTGTTCTCTTTGAAAGGGTAGCAAATGCCTGTGCCAGAACCTCAATTTCGTCATTTGTCTTGTAGGCATCCTCCATCTCAAACGCAAGGTCTGTGCCGCTCAGCATACCCATACGATTAGTAATGCGCTCAATCGGCTTTACTATCCTTCCTGCTACAAACAGCGCACCTATCGTTGCAAGCACCAAAACTGCCAGTGTCATTACAAGCAGCGTCTGTCTTGATCTATCCACACCCTGCTCAAATTTTTCTGCCGAACTTTCGTTTATACTGTTGTAACGGTCCAGCATCATTTCGGTTGGCTGGCGTGTGATTCTTTTCTCCACCGCATTTATAACTGTCCAGCCTACAGTACTCATAGGCGAACCTGTGAGATAGTACTCCGTTCCGTCAACGGTAATCGTTTCAAGACCAGTGGGTTCGTTCAGTGCCTTTGTAACAAAAGCAGAAAGTTCCGCATTGTCACTTTTCCTGAGATCCGCCGCATTATTTGAAAGCTTTGCGTTAAATGTACCCTCAGTCTGCGGAGAAAAAATGACTATGCCCTGCTCATTGACCACGCAGATAAAGCCGCCCTGCTCGTTGGAGTTTCTGACATAGTCAGAAATACTTGTGAGAAAAATATCTGCACCTACAACCGCCGCAAGCTCACCGTCTTTATAAACAGGAGCCGCACATACCAGTCCTGCGATACCCGTAGAGGTATCAAGCTCTATGCCGGTAAAATAAACATCTCCCTTTTCCACAGCTCCCTTGTACCATGGTCTGTTTCTTACATCAAAAGTCTTGATGATCTCGCCGTTCTCGTCAACGTAAGATCCCGAACGATCATCAACGTAAAGAATAAGCCCATCAGCAGTTCCGATAAAGCAGCTGTCAAGCTTGTCTGAGCTGTTAAACATAGATATCATAACATCACTCATATTACTGATCAAACCGAGGGTTTCTGTGTTTTCCGGATCAATGCCCTCTTCATGCTGGAGCTGCGCTGTCGCAATGCCGTCATTTGCAGGATCAGGGTAACTTACCGGACGACTGTTGAAATTGTAGGAACTGTTAAAAAGCGCCGTTGCAAAAGATTGCAGCGTCAGCACATCGCTCTTGACATCAGAAAACATATCATCTGCAATATATGCCTGCATTTCCGTAGATCTTGTCAGAGATGCAGCAACCACAGCATCCATAGTTTCATTTGAAGCTGAATTGATCGACTTTTGCTGTTCCTCGCTCGCCTCACTCACAGTGTTTGAAAGTGACTTGCTCTGATAAACTGCAACAGAAACATAAACGCCAACTATCGCCAATATGAAGATCAGCACAAGATTCAGTATCTTTTGCTGAAGTCCTCCAAATGTCAAACCAAATATTTTTTTCATCTGCTCACCAGACCTTTTTTCAGTGTTAATACATTATGCCCGTCAAGATACTCGTATTTAACATCGTCCATGCTCTTTTTTACCATGAAGATACCCAAGCCTCCGATCTGCCTTTCCTCTGCCATAAGAGTAACATCGGGATCTGCCTTTGCAAGCGGATCATACGGAACACCGCCGTCAATAAATGTTATATCTACCGCCGGCGGATCCCCCATAACCTCAATACGGACAGTTGCCGTCCCTATTTCCGGAGAGTATGCATAATTAGCAATATTCACAAATATTTCCTCAACAGCAATATCGATCTGCATCTGAATTTTCATTGAGCAGCCTGCTCCTTCAAGCTCCTCGTCAACAAAAGCAAGTACATCTGATAAATTTTCTACTTTAGCTTCCAGTTCCAGTTCTTTCATAACCTTCTCCTCATTTTATCGGCATTCCTTTTACTATGATTTCTTTAACATTCTTATTACTGTATCTTTTAAAAAGATATCAAAAGATTTTAATCTCGTGACTTCGCCGTGGTCTTCCCACATGATCTCGCCTGTTTCTTTTGAAAAACCTATAAATTCACCATCGCCAATTACTTCACCTATTATGATCATTTCTCCAGGTACTAAATCGCAATTAATTTTAAAGTCTTCGACTCCATTAATTACTGCAAGTTCGCTGCAAATATTTGAATAGCTTGAAAATCTTAGCCAATCTTTGAGAGATTCAGGTATTTTTATACTATTCTCTTTTTCCCATGAAGATAATTCTTCTTCGGTAGTAGGCGGATAATACTTAAAAAAATAATTCTCCTCAAGTTTTTTACTTAACTCAACGATCTGAGTTATTTCTTCTGTCAAGCTGTTGTTTGGTATTTCCGGAATAAACATATATCATTCTCCTTTTTAATCTTAATTGATATAAGTCAAGCACTCAAATTATACAACAAAAGTTGCTCAATGTCAACTTAAATATTGCATCAATATGTACAAAAAATATTTTCACATGATAATCACAAACCATTTTGGAATTGTCAAGAAATGTGCAGTCAGAGAACACCCAAAATCTGAGATAGGCAGATATCAGGCTGCGTGATGAGACAGCCCTGTTGAAGTTCTTATCCGAGCTAATGCTCATGACACCGAATGCGGTAAACAAATCCGTAAATGCCTCGCTGAATAAGCTGAAAGAGCTTTACTACAAGGACAGCAAGCTCTTTTACTGGCGGAATGCTAACTGGGGATTTGAAGATAGAAACGTGTTTTATTGCAAAGGCGATGTAAAAGCTGACAGTAAAAAACTAAAGAATAAGCCATTTATCAACTTAATACTTTATGAGAAATCGGCTGATAAATTTATCTTAAAACTTGACAAATCATTATGACTGAGTTATAATAAATATGAAAAATTATTCTGAAAGGAGCTGTTACTATGCCGAATATCGTGCCTATTTCAGATTTAAGAAATTATTCTGCCGTATTGCAGGACGTTGCAGTAGGTTCGCCTGTTTATCTTACCAAGAACGGTCGGGGCTGCTATGCGATCGTTGATATTGAGGAACAAGAGGAATACGAGCGTACTAAAGCAGCACTCCGCCTGATGTGCGAACTGGAAGATGGTAGAAAGACAGGTGAACAGGAAGGCTGGATATCATCTGAGGATATCAGAAAGCGTTTTGGAGCAAGGAAAGTATGAATAAAATCGTTTACTCTCCGAAAGCTCAGAATGACCTGGACGAAATATGGGCATATATTTCTGAAAAGTTGTTAAATCCCACTGCTGCTGAGAATACGATAAATGGTATTCTTGATACAATAGATGCTCTGCAAGAGCATTCAGAGATAGGAAAACCTCTTTATTTCTCGTCCGATTTGTTCAGCGGATATCGTTTCCTTGTTTATAAGAATTATCTTGCATTCTACAGAACAAGCGGGAATACCGTCTATATAGACCGTATCATATACGGAAAACGCGACTATATGAGGCTGCTGTTCAAAGACTTGGATTAGTCTGAGAGAATATATGCTCACTAACACGACCTATCCCTCAGGTCCATATGAACGCAAGTTCATGCAGGTTCAAGTCCTGTTATCCGCACTTATAATGAGGGTTCGCGCTTCACTTCTTGGTGGAGCGCGGATTTTTTTGCCCAAAAGTGAAATATCTCCCTGACAAAATCGACTATATAAGCAAGAGGGACCTCAACCTCCCGAAAGGAGGAGCACACATGAATGATAAAAGTATCATCGAACTTTTCCGAAACAGAGATGAACAGGCAATTACCGAGCTAAAGCTGAAATACGACAGGTTATGCTGTCATATCGCAGGCAATATCCTTTCCCAGCGCGAGGACATCGAGGAGTGCATAAACACCGCCTATTATGACATATGGAACAGGATACCGCCCGACGAGCCTGACGACCTGAAAACATATCTGTGCCGAATAGTCAAGAACAAGGCTATAGACCGCCTGAAATACAACACCGCAGCCAAGCGCAGCTCACAGCTGAGCGTATCGCTGGACGAGCTTGCCGAGTGTATCCCCGACAGACAGCAGGACGATATGTCCGCAAAGAAACTGGCGGAGGTCATAAGCCGCTTCCTGCGAACTCAGGACGAACGACACCGCAAAATTTTCGTGCGGCGCTACTGGTACGGCGACAGCCTTTCAAAGATAGCCGAGTATTTCAGCATGAACGAGAAAACAGTTGCCACATATCTTTTTCGGACAAGAAAGAAGCTAAAGGAATTTTTGAAGAAAGAGGGTTTCGAGCATGAATAAAATGAAATTATTTGAAGCCATTGACCTCATCGACGACGACCTTATCAGAGAAGCCGAGATAAGCTCCGAAACATCGACAAAACGCTCCACAGAAGATGAGTCCGCTATTACTGTATCAGGAGTTGAAGTCCGCAGCGGTATAAGGTGGCAGCGCATAGCCGCTCTCGCCTCGGCATTCATACTTATAGCAGGCTTCGGCGGTATAGGAGCTCTGCTCCACAAGCACCGTCCCACAAGGCATATCGAGCCGTCTGAGGTAGTGATACCTCCTGCTACGGAAAGTACCACGGCAGCCGAAGATAAGCAGACAGAAAGCACCGAAGCTGCAACCAAGAAAGAAAAGGATAAAGAGAAAGAAACAAAGGAAAGCACAAATACAGCTCCCACAACTGAGGAAAATGAGGAGAAAAAGCCTGCTGCTGTGAACTCCCATGCCGCTACCGATGAAAAGAAGTCAACAGTTTCAGAAAAAGGCACCTTTCCTCAGACAACAACTAAGATTACGACTAAAAAAGCGTCAACGAGCACTGTCACAACTGTTGCCGAAACAAAAACAAACACATCAAAGTCCGAAATATTTGCAAGACTTGCAAACCTTAACTATATTCCCATTACCTGTGACGGACTTCCCGAGTATAAGCTGACAACTGATGACGGACAGATATACTGGATCAATTTACATGGCAAATATATATGGAAAAACGGTGTTGATGCAGAAGCTGTTCTGCCAGACGATATAATTAACTGGTTGACTGAAAATATCAACTCTATCAATATGCAGCCTACAAGGTACTATCAGGAAGAAGAAACTCCCGATACAACAGAGCCTTGGGTAATACATCTGCCATGTACCAAAGCTTCAAATGTAACATGGCGTTCATATCAGTGTCCCGAAATGTTTGATATACTCAGAAGCATCCAATACAGACAAATCACCGCAGCTGAATTTGCGGTAACCGAATATGAAGCACCAAATACTTATCTCATAGATAGCAATGATAACAACAGAGTATACGCACTTAACTTTGAACATAAATGGGTAATGAGGTATGGAACAGACGGAACTGACTGTGGTGATGCTCCAATGCCAGACAGACTCTACGAGCTGTTCTGCGGTTCATAAAAACACGAAAGGTCTCCCTCGGGAGACCTTTTACTTTTATTATCCGCCATAAAAGGACAAAAGCTGTATTCGCCTATGAATACAGCTCCTCTGATTTGTCCATTACAAAGAAATTACCTCCGTACAGCTGTTGTGCAGATAGCCGACTTTGGTCACGCTCAAATAATAACCCAATTATTTTCGCAAGTATATTATAACATTTATATTCACTAATGTCAATAAGGGGAAGCGTTATTTGGAGATTCTTAACAAATATTGCACCTTATTTTATATTTATGTAAAAAATTCACTTAACTATCTTATCACTGCGCACAATAAGTATATCATTTTGCTTGATACGTAAGTCGTCCACAGGCATTACGGTCAGCTCTCCGCGGAGGATCACAAGGATACGGACGTTGAACCTCTCGTCAGCCTCCACAACTGTCAGTCCCCTGAATGCACTTTCCTTATCAACAAGGACCTCCCCGACCTCGTCAATGTCGCTGAAACGCACGTCGGAGTACTGCTTCTTGGTGTACTGCTCAACGAAACCTGCACTGATGATACCAGTAGGGACAGCAACTGCTCCCACGCCGAGAAAGGCGCTGAGGATAGCCATTATCTTGCCTATAGCAGTCACGGGGTAGATATCTCCGTAGCCCACGGTGAGAAGCGTGGAAACGCTCCACCATATACCCGAAAAGGCGTTTTTGAACACTCCCGGCTGAGCATCATGCTCGGCGCTGTAGATACCCAGCGACGAAGCCAGCATAAGCACGATTATTATAAATACCGATGATATTATCTGGTTCTTTTTCTCCACAAGGACCGTGGTTATGACGTGGAACGAGTCGTAATGGGCGTTTACTCTGAACAGATGAAGTATCCGCACAACTCTCAGCATACGGAACACGATAAATCCGCTCAGGAAGAAAAACGGCAGTATGGTCAGCAGGTCAACTATACCGTCAAAGGAACGCAGGAATCTCAGCCTTGCACCCATTGGACTTTTCTTGGGATAGAGCAGGTCGGCAGTCCAGATACGCAGAATATACTCGATACAGAAAACTCCCACGGTAACGGTCTCAACGGCTCGAAACAGCGTGGAATAGTCCGAAAGCTCGTCAAATGTACCGAGAAAGACTATGGTGATGTTCAGCAATATGACCGCCACTATGAAGTAATCAAACAGCAGGCTGGGCAGGTCGTTTCTGTTGCCTATCTGGATAATGTCAAAAATGCGCTTTTTTGCGCTTTTTCTTGTCTTGTCACTCAATTCCGCTCAGCTCCCTGTAAAGTTTTCTCGCGTAGCCGTCGGTCATGCCGCAGATGTAATCCGTCACAAGCATAAGGCGGAGATAGAGCTTCTCAGCCTCGGACTTTCCCTCGGCGCTGACCTTGTAAGCGCGGATATAGTTCTCGGATATGAGCCGCATGACGCGCTGTTCAATGGCAGAGCTTTCAAGCTCCGTATCGTAAAGCACAGCCGCACGGGTGAACTTGTCAAGGAGAAACTCGTATATCTCCCCTGCCGCCACTTCAAGCTTGTATATCTCCTTAGATTTAAACACGAAGCGGTAAGCCATATCGCCCAGCGCATAGGCAAGAGCGTTTCCGTGAGAGACTGCGATTATCTCCTTGGGGAAAGTTCCCTCCATGATAGCGCTGTAGTTGCTGGTGAAGCCGTAAGCGGCACATCTCAGCATAACGCCCTGCACATAGATTATCCAGCGCTGGACTGCATTCTGCTCGGGAGATGACAAACCGTTCTCCAACGCCTGTGCATAGTAGGATTCAAGCTTTTCAACAGCTCTGCGGTACTCCTCGTGCTCGCCCTCGTCGGCACACTTGTCCATATAGGTATTTTTCAGCTCATAAAGAAGCTGGGAATAGTTGATAAAGCCCTTTTTCACAGCGTCCTCTGTGTCGGCAGTCTTGTATGCGATATCGTCGGCGGCTTCAAGAATAAACGCCAAAGGGTGACGGCAGTCCACTGCTCCCGTGGAGCTCACGATATCCTCGAATATCTCCCTGTCGGCGTAGTAATAGCCCATTTTCTTGTCCTTGATATTGCCGCTTTTCTTGTTTATACCGGTGGACGGCACGGGGTACTTTATAATAGTATTCAGCAGCGGATAGGTCAGGTTCATGCCGTTGCCGTCAACGAGAAAATGAAGCTTTGTCAGCAGTCTCAGCGCCTGCGCATTGCCCTCGAAGTTGCACAGGTCTCCCATCATCTGCGGCGTGAGAAGCTCGTCAAGCTTCTTGCCGTCAAACTCCATTTTCGGGAGATTTCTCCTGAACCAGTCGCGGACGTAGTCCTCGCCGAAATGACCGAAGGGCGGATTTCCGATATCATGTACAAGTCCCGCACATTCGAGAATACTGCATATCTTCTCAATATCGGACTCCTGAAGCTCGCTGTCCTTTTTGTATTGCAGTATATTGCGGAATATCATCTGTCCAAGGGATTTTGCAAATGATGAGACCTCCAGCGAATGAGTGAGACGAGTACGGACGAAGTCTCCCCTGTCAAGCGGGAATACCTGCGTCTTGTCCTGCAAACGTCGGAATGAAGCGCTGCCGATTATTCTGTGGTAGTCCTTCTGAAATTCGTTTCTCGGATCGGCGCAGACAGCCGATGTCGAGTAGCTTCTGCGTCTTTTTTCGCAAAGCAGTTCTTTCCAGTTCATATATTCAGCTCCGTTCTTATGGGAATTGGTTTATCTATAGTCATGCTGTCGGGAGTAACTATACAGTCGTATGCAAGTATCTTAACGCCCTCACGCTCTGCAAGCCTGAGCACATCGCCGAATGCTCTGTGTGTAGCGTCATTGGGACGAAGCTCCCGAATCTCTTTCATCTGTACCACAAATAGGATATATGCGCCGAAGCCCTCTTTATGTGCGCGGATAAGCTCGTGGATATGCTTCACACCGCGCTCAGTGGGAGCGTCGGGAAAGCTTGCTGTACCGTCGTTTTCAAGGGTAACCCCCTTGACTTCAAGGAAAGATACCTTTCCGCCGTCCTCTATGCGGAAATCAAAACGCGACTCCCCGTATGTAAACTCGCGGCGAATCTCAGCCTGCTTTGAAAAGAGCTCTCCTTTTCTCAGCCATTCCTCAGCTGCGGCATTGGGTATCTGGGAGTCCATATTCACCAGCAGTGGCGACTTGCCGCTTCTCAGCTTTTCCACAGCAACAAGGTCGTATCTTGTCTTACGGTTTGGATTGTCCGACTCTTCAAGATAAACGGTACAGCCCTCTGTAAGGAGCTCCCTGCATCTGCCCGTATTCTTAACGTGAACAGTCTCCTCGTTTCCGTCTATACGCACCTTAGCAATAAATCTGTTGGGACGGGATATGAACTCCGCCGCCTTAATATTTTTGTACTTCATTCAGCGCTTCTGCTCCTTTTTGTCGGCTTCGATGACGTCCATATAGTGCATTTCCCTGTACTTCTTCGGAGTCATGCCGTTGACCTTTCTGAAAACGCTGATAAAGGCGCTCTGGGAGGAAAAACCAAGTGCAAGTGATATATCAAGGCAGGTGAAATCCGAATTTTTCAGCAGGTTCTCCGCTGTTGAAATCTTCGCCTTAGTGACAAAGGACTTCACACTCATTCCTGTTTCCTTTGAAAAGAGTTTGGAAAGGTACGACTGATTCAAGCCTACATATTCCGCAAGGACACTCAGCGTCAGCTCCTCATGCAAGTGCTCATATATGTAGTCGATACATCTGCGCACATGGATAGATATGACGTTTTCCTTTTTGAGGACTCTCATTCGTTCCGCAAAATCCAGCTGCATTTCGAGAAAGAGGTCTATCACCTTTTCCACGTCTTTGAGCTTATCGGCTCGCTGTATATAAATATCGCTGAGAGTATAAGCCGTATCATGGGGCAGTCCTCCCTCAACGCAGAAACGGCACACAAGTGCTACTGCCGTTACAAAATGATAGACTATATTTCGCACAGGATCGTCGGAAAGAGTTCCCTTGCCTGCGAAAAAGTTCTTACGCACTGTCTCAAAGCGCCGTTTTACGCCCTCCACGTCCCCTGCCTGTATAGTTCTGTAATAGCTCAGCTCATTCTGGAACGGATTCCGCGTAAAGCCGTCACTGCGCTGGATATACAGCCTATAGTTAAGGTCACGGTCTGTTTTCATAAACTCCCCCCTTCAGAAATTGCGATATTATTTTCATATGTTGATTCTATTATATCCTATTTTTGATATAAAAGCAATAGTTCTGATATAATTTACTGAGAGTTTTGATTATAATAGAGTCAGAAAACAACACAAAGGACCAAAGCTTCAAGGGGGGTATGGATATGGCAAAGGCAAACGACCTTACACAGGGAAAAGTAAGCTCTCTCATTCTCAAATTCTACTTTCCCATGCTGCTGACAAATATGCTTCAGCAGATGTACAATATCGCTGATACAGCCATAGTCGGCAAAGGACTGGGCGACAACGCTCTTGCAGCGGTAGGCAATATGTCCTCACTTACGTTTCTTATATTCGGCTTCTCAATGGGACTTGCCAACGGCTTCTCGGTGATCACCGCACAGAGCTTCGGCGCAAAGGACTACTCAAAGCTCCGCCGCTCCGTTGCTTCATCGGCAATACTCTGCTTTATCATAGCAGCGGCACTGACAGCGCTGAGCACAGCCTTTTTAAAGCCCGTACTCCACCTGCTCCGCACAGACGAAGCTATAATGCACGACGGTCTTGTATACGGCTACTTCATCTTCGGCGGACTTATCGCCACTATCGCATACAATCTCTGCTCCTGCATACTCCGCGCACTGGGCGACAGCAAAACACCTTTTGCAGCCATAATCATATCGACCATAGTCAACATCTTCCTCGATACATTCTGCATATTCGTGCTGAAAACAGGCGTTGAGGGAGCTGCAATAGCAACTATCTTCTCGCAGGTAGTATCTGCGGCAATATGCTTCATACGTATCCGCAAGATAGATGTCCTCAACATCACAAAAGAGGACTTCCGCGGCAACGGAGCTCTCTACGGCGAGCTTTTCAGCAACGGTCTCCCAATGGCGCTTATGAACTCCATTACAGCTGTTGGCTGCATGGTAATCCAGTATTTCGTAAACGGTCTGGGAGTTGCCTATACTACTGCATATTCCGCTTGCAGCAAGTTCATCAATCTCTTTATGCAGCCGGCTTGCACAGCAGGTTTCGCAATGTCTGCATTCACCAGCCAGAACTACGGCGCACACAGATTTGACCGTATCCGCGAGGGACTTCACGTATGCCTTACAATAGCTACTATCGCCTATGTGGTACTCGGCTCTGTAATGGTATTCCTGCCCACATATCTTGCAAAGATAATGGTAAGCGGCGCTGAGCCCATAGCCATAGCAAAGACTTATCTCCCAATATGCGGAATATTCCTCTTTGCAGTTGACTTCCTCTTCATCTTCCGCAACGGCAATCAGGGCTTTGGAAAGCCTATGATACCAATGATATCGGGAATCGCTGAAATGGCACTGAGAATAGGCGTTATCGCCCTGTTCATACCTGTCATCGGATTCCGCGCTACTGCTTATGCAGAAGCCTCAGCATGGATAGGAGCACTTCTCCTCAACATGACCGCTTTTGAGCACACACTCAAAAAAAACATGGCAGCTCCGCAGGCTATGCCTGAGAAGCTCAGTCACGCAGCCTGATCCAAGATCGATACGCGATCTGTTCTATATCACCATTCCTCTATCCTCCGCTGTCTGCAATTCCCCCCGCAGACAGCATCTTTTTTGGCATAAAACCAGCCCTACGTAACCATAGTACTTATATAGAAATTTTATGCTTATTATTGAGGGAAAGCCTTTCTTCAGAAAGGTTTCCCCCCATAATTAACTATAAGTTTCTATATTAGTATCACGGATATTTGCGTAGGGCTGTATATTTCTTTCTTTTGTTTTCAGCAAGCTGCCGTAAGCTTATTCTTGTTCTCCGCTCGAAAGTACAAATGACTGATCCGTGCTGAATATAAACGCATTATAAGGCTGACTTGTTTTTTCAGCAGCATTTTCTGCTTGTTTCCGTATCTCCTCTGATTCCAAAGCCGCCTCGTGAATCTGTCTGTTTATTTCAGCATTCTTTTGCATCTGCTCCTGTTCTTCTATGAAAAGGTCGCCGCTGAACTCTACATAATTTGTCGTTTTTTCTGTTTTTTTGCCAAGTTCAGCAAAATCGCCCTCGATATTGCCGCTGTGAACGATTATCTGCTCATCTCTGCCGTCGATACTGATAGCAATAGTCGGATCACTCTGCGAATCATACATAAAATGAGTGATATAAGGCTCATACATACGCATAGCAGCCTTTATACTGCTGTCAGCAGGCGTTTTAAATGTCTTGACAGCACTGTTTTCACTGAATCTCATGGTCTGCACCTTGTCATCAACAAGAGCTTCATCTGCCAGATTGTAAGGCTCATACCAGCTGAGAGTTTCAGTTAAGTCTTCATATTCTGCCGCATCTGCAAAGAAGTCCTTTCTGTTAAATGCAGAATTGCTTTCCTTTGGCATAGCGTTTGAACCGTCGTAATTCAGTGATGTTTTCCAGAGCTTATCAGCTTCGGGAATATCATATTCGATCACTGCCTGCGAATCCTTATCATAGCACCTTGTCAGCGTATCGTAATAGTACTTCTCGCAATCCTCATCATAATTGCAGTACAGCACCTCGGTCTGCAAGGTCTTTACAGCGTCATCGTCCTTGAAGAGATGAACATATGCGAATGAAGCAGCGGTGGCTCTTTTGCCTTCTTTGTCAACGAGCAAAAAGTATCTGTCTCCCGTAAACGCATTGCAGGCTGCTCTGTACGCATTGGAGTCATTGACTTCAGTGCTTATATCACCGATATCATCTATATCCTTATTTGTAAACTTGGCTTTTGACTCCGCAGCCGCAAGGAAGTTTGATTCACTGTAATCGCCTGTATATTCAACAGCATATATCTGATTTGTGGGAACGCCCTCTATCTCCCTGACGAACACACGGACATTTATCCCGTCTGTTTCCTCTGCCTCAAAGGGGCAGCCGTATAAAGGAGATATCAGTATATCGTCAGCTATATACTCGCTCAGCGGCATATCAAATACCTTGTAATCATGCAGCTCTGTTTCCTTTTTTATCTCGGATATCATATCGCGGTACTTCTTGTTTGTATCCAGACCGATATTGGATATGAACTCCTGAAAGAACACTGTCCTCGGCAGAACACCTATGCAAACCACAGCCGCCGCAGCTATTGATACCCATTTCAATACGGGAACAGCCCTGCGTCTGCCCGTGACATTCTCAAGATCGCTTACGGTCAACTCGCTGTCTGAAAAATCCTGATCTGTCTCAGGAAAAGCTCTTGCGGATATCTTTTCAAAGCAGTCAACGTTAGATGAAAGCTCCGACATTTTATTTCTGAGCTCCTTTTCAAGCTCATCCGCTCCGTTTATTCTGTTATCTTTCACTGCTGTTCACCTGCCTTTTCCTTTAATATGGATATTGCCTTTTGATACCTTGATTTTGCCGTAGTTTCAGGGCATTTCATTACCTTAGCTATCTGCTTGAACGTAAGCTCGGCACAGCAATGCAGTATCACTGTTTCCCTTTGCTTTTCGTTAAGATTTTTCAGAAGCTGATTTATGTAAATACTGTCCTCCACAGTCTTTTCAGCCTCGCCGTAGCTCTGTATGATAAAATTAGCTACCTCACGTTTATGTCTTCGGCGAAGCTCTAATGCAACGTTGCGTGCAATAGTGAGAATAAAGCCCTTTCCGTCACCTTTTTGGGGTGAGAACTTTTTCACCTGCGTAAGCCTCACAAAGGTCTCGATGACGCAGTCCTCCGCAAGATGATAGTCCGATGTAATACCGAAGGCAACCGCAAAAACGCTGTCCTTGAACATAGTATAGAGAGTATTGAGGCTCTCTTTTGATTCCCTGCAGCTTATAATAAGGCGATTTACTGTGTTATCCTCATCATTGGAAAAGCTTTGTTCCTTAGTCAGTACATTAGTAAATATCGCTCCGTCACCTCCACTTAGTATTTTAGTTTCGGCGTTCATTTTCCTCACTCCTTTCAAGTATCAGAGGCAGGGACAAAGCCCTGACTTGCAATCTCCTCTGAAGCTCCTGATGAAAGCTTTCATAAATAAGTGATTTCAGACGCCGAAAAAGACGAAATAATTTCAAAAAAATTTTCAATCTTGTTAGCGCGGTAAAATATTTTTTTTACTATCCGCAACAAGAATTATATCACTTACGCAAATAAAAATCAAGAAAATCATAATTTGTAGGGGCGAATATTATACGCCCGTTGAAAAAACGTAGGGGACGGCGTCCTCGACGTCCCGTTAAGGGACGCCTTCACTTGCAAGGCCCCCTAATCGGGTCCGTCCCCTCTGTCGCGTTGCGACATCTCCCCACCCCGTGGGGAGTCACCCTCTTTCAAAAACAGTCCACCGGACTGTTTTTGAAATTCACCCTTGCGAAGCTCCTTCGTAACTGCGGGGCTTTGCCCCACACCCCACAAGGGCTGTCAGCCCTTGACCTGACCAAAGGAACACAGTCCCTTTGGAATCCCGTTCATGGGCTCGGCAAGTTATTGCGTTAATTTATGATTTATCACAAAAAGCTCCGAAGCATAACCACTTCGGAGCTTTACTATTTTTAATAGAATGTAGCCACAGGCTGCTCGGGAGCTTCTGCCTTTCCGATACTTCTCACAAGAAGTACAGGTCCCTTTCCGCGGTAGAGCTTGTGCTTCTGAACGCTTATCACGCCCGAAACAGTCACCCATTCCTTGTTTGCAGGCTCTGCGCCCTCCTCATACTGGGCTACCAGCCAGCAGTACTGGATATCCTCGACACAGCAGGTCATGATATGACGTCCCACCGCAAAGGTATTAACAGGGAACTTCTCATTCTTGGCAGTAAGAGCCTTGAATGTCATGGTCTTGCCGTCATATTTCATGGGTTCCTCCATGATATCTCTGTACCAGAGAGCGAAATCCTTGTCCTCAATGGTTATCTCGTCAGCTTCAACGTCAAAGGGCAGCGGATCTTCGATATCGTCATAAGCTACCTTGCCGTCAGTGTATTCGTAAACTATCTCGGCACGTCTGCTGACGCCTCTTACTACCTTGTGGAACTCATTGGGATCATAGCTCTTTTCAAAGCGATTGAAAACCACCATTTCAGCGTTATTGAACTTGTCAACAACGAGACTGCGCATATTGGCGTTGTAGTTATTGAATGTAGTCGCGTCAACAAAGCACATTACCTGCGCGATAGTTGTCTCGTCAGGCATAGCCTTGAAGAAGTCGTCCATGAGCCACATACCGTTGTATTCAACGACTACGCGCTCAGCGCCGCTCTCTTTGAGTATCTTCGTGAAGTTCTCCATAGTGAACTCAGATTTATCATCGATAACGTGAGTAATGACATTCTTCTTTGGCATACGGGAGATATCGTACTCCTCCACGCCCTCCTCGCAGATAAGAAGAAGTGTCTTTTCGCCCTTGTTGAAGCGCTTATCCTCTAAGGTCTCCTGTATGAACTTGGTCTTTCCCGATTCAAGGAAGCCAAGGAACAGGTATATCGGGATCAGTTCGTCCTGATTAGGCACGGTCCATTCTCCTTTCTATCAAGCCTTGAAAAGCTCTGCAATAGCCTCTTCGTTTATCTTTGAGCCGATAACGCAGAGTCTGCCGATAGTGCCTGCACAGCCTGTGCGGACATCCGGCACACCGGGAACATAGTCATAGTGTATCCACTGACCGTCAGCACCTGCAACGATACCCTTTGCACGAAGTATCATGCCGTACTTCTCCTCGTTGCCGAGAGCTTCAAGAGCAGACTGTATCTCGTCCATAGTGTAAGTTCTTGTAGTCTCTCTGCCCCAGCTTGTGAATACCTCGTCAGCATGGTGGTGATGATGTTCGTGGTCATGGTCATGATCGTGGCAGCCGCAGGTGCAGTCAGGACCGTGATCGTGGTGGTGGTCATGCTCATCATGGTCGTGATCGTGATGATGATGTTCATGCTCATCGTGGTCATGGTCGTGATGATGATGCTCATGCTCGTCATGATCGTGATCATGGTGATGATGTTCATGCTCATCGTGGTCATGGTCATGGTGGTGATGATCGTGATGTGCAGCTTCTTCAAGAAGCTCCTTGAGCTCGTCATCAAGTGTATTCTTCTGTGTCATAGCGTCAACAAGCTGCTTGCCTGTAAGCTCGTCCCACTCAGTAGTAACTATAGGAGCAGCAGGATTCTTCTCGCGGAGGCTCTTTACGCACTCGTCCAGCTTATCCTGCGAGAGACCGCTTGTGTGGCTGAGAATAAGGCAGCTTGCATAGGTTATCTGATTGTCGAAGAACTCGCCGAAGTTCTTCATGTACATCTTGTACTTCTTTGCGTCTACAACTGTAGTGAAGCCGTCAAGCTCCACATCGTGAGCGTTGATGTTCTGAACAGCGCGGATAACGTCACTGAGCTTGCCAACGCCCGAGGGCTCGATAAGGATACGGTCGGGAGCATAGTCTGCAAGGACCTTTTCCAGAGCCTTGCCGAAGTCTCCCACGAGACTGCAGCAGATACAGCCCGAGTTCATTTCGGTTATCTCAACGCCTGCGTCCTGAAGGAATCCGCCGTCAATGCCTATCTGACCGAACTCGTTCTCGATAAGCACCAGCTTTTCGCCCTTGTAGCCCTCCTGAATGAGCTTCTTTATAAGAGTGGTCTTTCCTGCGCCCAGAAAGCCCGAGAAAATAGTTATTTTTGTCATGTAAAACACTTCTTTCTAAAAAATCGTTCAAAGAATATTATATCACGTTGACAAAAATAAATCAAGCCCTATTTAGGCACAAAACGTCTGCGTTTTACCATGATACTTATATAGAATTTTTATGCTTATTATTGAGAGAACCCCTTTTGAAAAAGGGGCTTCTCTCAAACTCTCTCCCTAAAACTTTCGTTTTGTTTTTTCTCAGATAGGGCGCTCTATATAATAAAAAATCCCTGCAAAAAGCAGGAGCGCCCTATCTGAGAAAAAACCAGATAAAAGTCTTTGGAAAGGGGTTCGGGGAAGAACCTTTCCTCAGAAAGGTTTCCCCCGATAAATAACTATAAACTTCTATATAAGCATCATGGTTTAACCCATGCATTTTGTGAAAAAGTCGTCTATAAGGTCGACAAGCTCCTGATTGAAGCCATTGTAAAGCTCCTTATCCACAGAAGCATAATACTTCTCCAATTCGTCATCAGGGATATCTTTGCCGTACTTTTCCTTTAAAGCCTCGGATTTCGGGCTAAGCACGTTATTATTGTAATCCCTGTACTCGGGAGTATAGAAATAGGAATTATGCCCGTTCCTGCCCTCCTCGGTAAAGACCTTGTACTCGGCATCGGGATTGGTTATCTCGTCCTTATGGGCGATAACAGCCGCCTCCTCATAGCCTATGGTCTCGTCATCATTGCCGTGTATAACAAGCACGGGAATATCAGCCTTGTTTATGCCTTCCACAGCCGACCATGAGGAATCCTTGCCGAACTTCATCTTGTTGTATGTCCAGACAAAGGGGTGAAGCAAGATACCTGCCTTGCCGTACATACTGTCGCAGGAGCTTGCCAGCTGCTCATAGGGCGTATTGTAGCCCGACATGGTAATGCAGCCCTTTATATCGTGGTCGAAGTTCAGTACTGCCGCCGCCGCATAGCCGCCCCAGCTGTGTCCCAACACATATGTATCCATTTTTCCAAGCTCGGGATCGCTTTCGGCGAAATCAAGCGCAAGGTCAAGGTCGATCACAGACTGAGCAAGTCCCTTGGAGCCCTCTCCCGCACTGTTTCCGCTGCCTGTAGCGTCATAGGCGAAGATTCGCCAGCCGTCGTCAACAAGCTTTGTCAGCAGCTTCAAGTAATATTCATGTCCGCCGCCTATGCCGTGGGCAAAAACAATAAGTCCCTTGTCGTTGCTGCCGCCGTAGATATAGCCTTTCAGCGTATTCTCACCCGACAAGAAGCTTACCTCCTGACGGGGATAATCGTTTTCATAGTGGTCATAGAAGTATGTAGCTGCAAATCGTCTTTCGGGATAATCGCCGCGCCCGAAATTCTTGTTCATCTCCACGCAGGTGATAACATAGCCTACAACGATAGAAATTATAATAAAAAGCGCTATAAATATAAGAATGGCTCGCTTTTTGCTCTTTTTCCAGTTTTTACTCATATCTTTTCCCCTTATATAAACCAAAACGGCTGCCGCAGTTGCGGCAGCCGCCGTATTTTACTTATTCAACAGCACCGACAGATGAGATGACCTCAGTAAGCAGATTTGCAGGGAGCTGCTCATATCTTACGAAATCAAAGGTAAAGCTTCCCATGCCTCTTGTGGTCTGACGGAGATACATTGCGAAGTCGTGCATCTCACGCATAGGAACCTCTGCAAGAATCTGAGTGATACCGCTGCCTACAGGCTCCATGCCGAGAACTCTGCCTCTGCGCTTGTTGAGCTCGCCCATGATATCACCTGTGTTATCGTCGGGAGCTGTTACCTTGAGCTCGCCGATAGGCTCCAGCATTACAGGATCAGCCTGTCTGAGACCTTCCTTGTATGCGATAGAAGCGGCTGTCTTGAACGCCATTTCCGATGAGTCAACAGGGTGATAAGAACCGTCAACCAGTATAGCCTTCAGACCAACAACAGGACAGCCTGCCAGAACGCCCTTCTTGACTGACTCCTCCAGTCCCTTCTGTACTGCCGGGAAGTAGTTCTTAGGAACAGCGCCGCCGAATATCTTCTCCTCGAATACGAGGGTATCGCTTACGCATGGCTCGAACTCTATCCAAACGTCACCGAACTGACCGTGACCGCCTGACTGCTTCTTGTGGCGTCCCTGAACCTTTACCTTCTTGCGGATAGTCTCCTTGTAAGCAATCTTAGGAACTGTAAGGTTGACCTCAACGCCGAACTTGGTCTTGAGCTTAGCAGCTGCGACTTCGATATGCTGCTCGCCGAGACCGCTGAGTATCTGCTCCTTTGTAGTCTCGTCCTGCTCATATGTGAGGGTAGGATCCTCCTCGATAAGACGCTGCATACTTGCGGATATCTTAGCCTCGTCACCCTGAGCCTTAGCCTTTACAGCCATTGAATAGCAAGGTCTCGGGAATTCCATTTTGCCGAACTCCACAACTCTTGAAGAGTCTGAGAGAGTATCGCCTGTATTTGCGGAGATCTTGGAAGCTACAACGATATCGCCTGCCATTGCTATTGATACCTCTGTCTGCTTCTTTCCGCAGAGTGAATAGAGCTTGCCTATCTTTTCAGCTGTGCCTGTAGTGGAGTTCATAACGTCACTGTTAGCTGAAAGCTTGCCTGACATAACTCTTATAAATGACATTTTTCCTACGAACGGATCGGCAACTGTCTTGAATACGAAAGCTGAGAGCGGATCGTTCACGTCGCACTTTACCTCTACAACGTCCTGTGTAGGAGTGTAAGCCTCGGCTGCGAATACTTCGTTAGGCGACGGGAGAAGCAGCTCTATCTCCTTGAGGAGCATATCTATACCGCCGAGGTCGGCAGCAGATGTGCATACAACAGGAGTGATGATACCTCTGTTCATACCGTCGTGGATACCGTCGATAAGCTCCTTCTGAGTGAAAGCCTCGCCCTCGAAGAACTTCTCCATAAGCTCCTCGGAAGTCTCGGCAACAGCCTCTGAAACAGCGGCTACGAGACCGTCGATACGATACTCGAACTTCTCGGATATCTCGGCTGTAGGCATTTCTGTCTCAACAGGATTGCCCTTAGCGTCGTATTTATAGCACTTCATCTCGATGAGATTAACGTACTCAACTACCTGACCGTTGCTTACAACAGGAACAACTACAGGGCAAACTGTAGGACCGAAAACGGTCTTGAGCTCTGTGAGCACGTTGAAGAAATTAGCGTCCTTGTCGTCAATCTTTGTAACGACGAACATCTTTGACTTACCCTGCTTTACAGCCTCCTCGTAAGCCTTTCTTGCACCTACCTTAACGCCCGACTTAGCGGAAACGGTTATCATAACAGTATCAGAAGCTCTGATACCCTCGATCATTTCAGCAGCAAAGTCAAACAGACCCGGTGTGTCAAGCAGATTAACTTTAAGATCGTTATATTCAAAGGAAGCAAGAGAAGTACCGATCGAAATCTGTCTCTTGATCTCTTCAGGATCGTAATCGCAAACTGTTGTGCCGTCAGCAGTCTTTCCAAGACGGTCGGAAGCTCCAGCCTTGTAGAGTATTGCTTCTGCAAGAGAAGTTTTTCCCGAGCCGTTATGGCCTGCAAATGCTATGTTTTTCACCTTGTTTACATCATATTCTTTCATGACAAAGTTTCTCCTCTTAAATGGTTTATCCGTCTGATATTCACGGCATACAAATATTATAATTCATTAATAAAAAAATTGCAATACTAACATAAAATTTTCTACATTTTATAATATGCGTTCAATAGTTTGTTGTGTATTTTTTACAAAAAGATCTTCTCCGCATTTACTAAATAGCTTAACTTTCCCCAATGCGCAGAAAATCCCGAAATAAGCCGTCCCCCAGATAAGCCCGAAAAACAGCATAACAGCGAGCTTTTCGATACCGAGCCCGAAAACATGAACAAGAGCCTCCGCAGCCCACATAGTCAGAAATGCCAGTATTACGGGCAAAATCAATGTTCCACAAAGTGCCCGCCGAGCCTTTGCTGCTTTCGTTACCTTTACGAAACGCATACAGTTGCCGAAGATATTGCTTGCATAGTATGATACCACTATGCCGTAAAAGCCGATTTTCGGCACCAAAATAAGAACTGCCGCAATCCTTATGACGTACTCCGCAAGGTAATTCATAGACGAAAAGCTTTGGAGCCCCAGCCCTTTTATTATGGCTTCGAGAACAATCTCCATGTAGATAAACGGCACAACGGGAGTTATTATAGTTATCATAGTACCTGCCAGCTCTCCGCCGCCGAGAAGCTCCCCTATCTGACAGCCGAACCGCATGAGCACCGCCGCCGCAAATACGGAAAACATCAGCGTCCACGCCTTTATGCGCTCCGTAAGTATTTTTATCCGCAGGCTGTTTTTCGCCGCCTTTGCCCGGGCAGCTTCACTGACTATTATCCCCGACATGGAGCATAATACTACCGACGGAAAGAAAAGCGTAGGAATGACTATCGCCTCGAAAACGCCGAATTTTCCAAGAGCGTCCCCTGCGGAGTCGCCGTACTGCCGAAGACATACGGGTATCAGCGCGTCATTGGTGCTGCTTAATACAGCCGTCAGAACGCTGCCGCCCATTATCGGAAAGGAAAAAGCGGCGTACTGCCTGAAGCTCAGCGAGCAACGTCCCGTTCCCTTGACTCTGAACCTTAGATAAGCAATGCTCAGAAACAGCAGAGACATGGTATTGCCTGCGATTATGCCACCTATCATAATTCCGCAGACAGCGTCCTCTGTGCAGTTTTTCACTGAACAGGTAGCAGCAATAATTACAGTGCATCTTGTGATAAATTCGGCTATATCGCCTGCTGCTGTGACCGCAGCCCTACGTGCGGCGTTGAAATAGCCTTTAAGACAAGCCGCCACAGCTCCCGTAACAAGCGCAAAGGGCATGAGCCGCAGGGCTGCGGTCATATGGGCGCCGCTGAAGAAACGGCGGCTTATGGACTCCGCCAGTAATATCACACCTGCCGATACAGCGGCGCTCAGCAGCAGGCTGAGCTTCACCCCATATCCGAGGATACGATTCACATCGCCGCAGGGCTTGCCGAATTCCTCCGAAACAAGACGGCTTGTGCATAGAAATGCGTTGCCGTTGGAGAGTATTCCTGCAAGTCCCAGAAAAGAGCCCATAAGGCTCAGAATGCCGATTGCAGATGTTCCAAGCTGTTTGTTTATGAATACGTTGAGCAGCAGTGCTGCGGAGTCGAGAAACAGCTGCATTGCCGTAAGCAGCAGCGTATCGCGGACTACCTTGCTTTTTATCATCACAGTTCCTCCGAGTTTTTTCTACATTTTATGGGAGAAAGACTGTAAAAATGACAAAACGAGCTGAGCCAGCTCGACCGCTTCCACGCTGCCGCTCGTAAACTCGCTCACTATTATCAATACCGATAACCGTACATCGCTTACAGCACATTTTAAAAGGGCGGATAAGGGGAGCCCCCTTTGGCGGAATCGCAGGTTACCAAATATGAGCCGTTACTTTACGACTCGGTAGCCCGCTTTTTCCGTTAAGGGGAGCAGCCTAATATCCGCCCCTACTGATCACTATGCACCAATCACTAACCACTATACACAGAAATGTTTGTTCAATACATAGAATCTCAAAATTATTTTTCTGAAATTCAACGTGTTCGCGTTGAAAAAAGCCCCTTTTCGGAGTATATATGAAAGGCGTTATCTCTTTTTGTAGAGAATAAGCTCAGGCTCAGCGCCGTCCTTTCCGTAGGAAGCCACCATAAGAAAATCTGCGTTTGCCAGCACACCGAAGCACCTTCCGTTCTCAGCTTCAAGCTGATTGCCCAGATACGTAGCATTGTCGTCCAGAAGCTTCACCACACAGCCGCTGGGCATAGGATAGGCAAGATTCACATAGCTGCCCACCAGAGCGTTAAGCTTTTCCACCTTTGGCATACCCTTGATATCAAGTGCATTGAACTCGTCAATGAGCTGCTTTTTGAATTCCTCAAACCTGCCGCCGTCCTCGAGCTCCTTATGATTTTTCCAGTAATCAAGCTTTGGCAGCATATCCTTCATATGGACACGCGCCTGTTCTTCAGAAAAGCCATTGGCAGCCATATGCTTAACGCAAACGTTGATAAGCTCGTCCATATCGTGATACGTATAATTACCGTCGGCATAGCACCACTTGCAGTAATTCTCGTTGAAGCTGCCGTCGGTCTCCTTGCTGATAAGCTCGTCCTCAAGTGGCATACCGCAGCACTGACATATCAGCTTTCTCGGCGAGCCCAAAATAGTATTTATCGATACACCGAAGATACCCGACAGAAGCTTCAGCGTTTCCGTGTTGGGCACTGTATCTCCTGTCTCCCAGCGTGATACAGCCTGACGGGTAACGAATACCTTTTCGGCAAGCTCTTCCTGTGACAAACCGTGACTGTTTCTTAGTTCAAGTATAATATTTTTGGTTTCCATATCATCACCTCTGATGTTATTATAACATATCGTGAGAAAAAAACAAGCAACTGTCTGTTGCTTGTTTAAAAGTCATTAGATTATGTAGGGGCGCTTTCCGAGCGCCCGTTATTCCCGTTGCAAATAAAAATGCCATGTGTAGGGGCGAACAGTGTTCGCCCGAAACAAACGCGGTTTGTCATACACGGGCGCAGAGCCTGCGCCCCCTTGCCACGTTGCCGCTCGTAAACTCGCTCACTATTATCAACACCGATAATCGTACATCGCTTACAGCACATTACATGGGCGGATAATATCCGCCCCTGCATTGTCCTTACTTTTTAAGAAGCCTGTCCAGCATTACCTGACGGCATTCCTTTTCGAGAGTATCATCTAAAGCTTCAAGAGCGATATGCTCGGTCTCTCCCCTGTTTATGCAGTATTCTATCATGTAGTCCGATATCTCGGGATTTTTCGACAGACAGGGACCATGGAGATAAGTTGCGATGACATTTTTCTCGCAGTAGCCCTCGGCTTCGCTTTTGGAGCAGTTTCCGTTGCCGAAAAGCACCTTTCCGAAAGGAGCTTTTACTCCCTGAGTCTGACCGCCGTGATTCTCAAAGCCCACCACCTTCACAGGCTTTCCCGTGAGCTTGGTCTCAATGACGATATTGCCGATACAGCGCTTTCTGCGGCTGTTGGGAGCTACAGTGAAATAATCGAAAAGTCCCAGTCCCTTAATGTCGTTGCCGTCAGCGTCACGGTAGTATTTTCCCATGAGCTGATAGCCGCCGCAGATAAGGAACAGAAACGTTCCGTTCTTGTAAGCCTTGACGATACCGTCCCTGCATTTCAGCAGGTCTGCGGAGATATGCTGCTGTTCGAGATCGGCTCCGCCGCCGATGTAGATAAGGTCGTAGGAGCTGAAATCAGGCATTTCCGAATCTATGGAATACTTGTCTATCTGACATTCGATACCGCGCTTTTTGCAGCGGAAAGCCATGACCTCCATGTTGCCGCTGTCGCCGTAAAGGTCAAGCATATCGGCGTACATATGAAGAATTTTTATAGTTTTCATTTGTTACCTCCATGCTTTGCGATATAGCGTTTCAGAGCCGCTCTTGTAGGCTGAACTGCTGTATAATTTGCGATGACGAACTTTCGGCTCTCGGTGCTCGCAAGCTCCTCGACAGCCTTGTCAAGGTCGGGGCGGACTACTATCTTCGCAGGATCGTAGCCCGCAGTCTTTATGCGTACTGCGATATCATAGGCTCTTGTGCCCGAAGTAACAACTCTCGTCACGCGCTCGAAGATACTGAAATTGATATCGTATATCCACGATACGTCCAGACCGTCTGCGATATTATCGTTGAGCACGAAAAGAAGCTCCTTTTCGCCCTGCATTTCGTTCATTACACGGAGAGTCATATTGGCGCCTACAGGGTTTTTGGCAAGATTCAGCGTAGCCTTGCTCTTTCCCAGCATGAAGTTCTCCATACGTCCGTTTTTAACTGTGTAGCTGTTGATAACTCCGTCAACTATCTTCTGGTCTATGCTGTAGAGCTTAGCTGCTGCCGCAACAGCGGTCATATTATAGACATTGTAAATGCTGTTGAGCTTAGGCGAATAGGTATGACCGCCAGCCGTGAATACAGGCTTTTCAAGGTCGATATCCTTTGCGGTGATGTAGGGCTGATAGTCTCCGAAGCCGCACTTCTTACAGATGAACTTTCCGATGTGGGAGTACTGGTAATACTCATACTCCAGCGGCTCGCCGCAGAAAGGACAGAAGCGTCCCTCGGAAGCTTCAAATATCTTCTTTGTAGCAAAGGCATAAGGCTCTGCGTGGAAGTACTTAACATTCTTGTTGTTGGGATTAGCCCTGCCCAAACGCGCTGTATTGGGATCGTCGCCGTTGAGGATAAGATTGCCCTCAAAGGTCTTGCAGAAACCGTTTATTTTCTGGATAAGAGTCTCCATTTCGCCGTTTCTGTCAAGCTGGTCACGGAAGAAGTTCAGCACCACAAGGGTATCCAGCTTCAGCTGTGAATACACTACAGGCACATGGGATTCGTCAGTCTCCAGAATGAGGTAGTCAGCCTTGACCTTTCCCGACATATCGCAGTATTTCAGCAGCATGGAGCATATTCCCGTATCGAGATTATTGCCCTCCTTGTTGATGATTATCTTCTTGCCACTGCGCTCAAAGAGCTGTGCGATACAGTTGGTGACAGAGGTCTTTCCGTTTGTGCCTGTTACGGCGATTATGGGGCAGTCCACCTTAAACATTGACACCGCCTTGTGCCGTGACAGATGCCACAGCACGATTCCGGGCAGATTTCCCGCATTACGGTGCATAAGCTGTAAAAGCTTGACTATTATCTTTCCTATTAATATCAAAAGTCGTTTCAATTTGATTTACTCCGTTAATTCAATTTCCTGTGTAGGACACTCTTCCGTCCTCGGAGAAGCCTACCCAGCCGCGGTTCTTAGCCGCCTTTATACCGAGAGACACCGATGTCTCCAGCGACGGTGTTATCCTTGTAAAGCCGAAGAGATGAGCTACCTCACGAAGCAGGTCCTCACGCGCCATAGCCACCTGACGGGACATTATCTCCTTTATGCCGACTGCTATCTCCTCGGGAGCAACATCGTCGATATCGCGCTTTTCGTCGTTCTTATAGACGGTGCGGCACTTGTCATACTCCTCGGGCTTCTGTGAGCTGAGCCATACGTACTCGTTCTCGCCTGCCTGAGTAACAGCCGCGTCTGCCTTTGCAAAAGCAGTATCGAAGAGTGCCTTCATATTAGCTCCGGGACGGGATATTCCCCAGCAAGAGAATGTCTTTTTCGCAAGGACTTTCTTGTTCATTGGAGCCTCAGCCGCAAGTATATCATTGATACACTTGGTTATCTTTGCTGTTGCCGCCTCTGTAAAGTTCTCAGAATTTCCAAGTGCCTTTATCTTGAAGGACTTGAATTCGTCAAAGCTCTCTGCAAAGCCGCTGACTTCCTCAGTCTCGAAAACTATCTCCTGCTTCTTCTTTTCCTCAGCCTTGGGAGCAGAATCAGGATCGCGGAAACGCTCCACAGCCGAGTCTATCTCAGCCTTTATCTTGCCGAGTACCTTTTCCTTGTTATCAAGCCAGTCGATGATATAAACGCTCATAACGTTCCAGCCAAGACCTTTGAGCACACTCGGCTGAGACAGCGTTCTGTCGCTTGCTGTGCCGTTATGGAAGTTAGCTTCATTTCCGCAGTTTATGCCCATGATGTAGCTGTCGGGCTTGTCGGGATTTACAACTGCAACATCTATCTTGTAGTCCGAGCAGCCCACACTGCACTTGCAGTCGTAGCCAAGCTTTTTCAGCTCAGCCGCAACTACTGTCTCAAAGCCCTCGCTGCTGCTGTTTGAACCTGCCCTTACAGGAAGAGCGCTTCTGCCCTTGGCGGCAAATTCAAGGAATCCCTTGAGTCCCTCAACGCCGTCTGAGCGTGTACGTGAAAGGTCTATCATATCGGGAGTGATGACAGAGAATACTATCATCTGGCACTTTGAACGTGAGATTGCAACATTGAGACGTCTCCAGCCGCCGTCACGGTTAAGAGGACCGAAGTTCATAGACACCTTGCCCTCCTTGTCGGGACCGTAGCCGATAGAGAACATGATAACATCACGCTCATCGCCCTGTACGTTTTCAAGGTTCTTGATAAGTATCGGCTCATACATCTCGTTGGCGTACTCTTCAAGCTTAGGCTCTGCGCGGTAAGCGTCCATGAGCAGGTCGTCGATAAGGTTCTGCTGCGGGAGACTGAATGTAACGACGCCGATACTGAGCTTTCTCAGCTTTTCGTCTCTCAGTCTGCGGCATATCTCCTCGACTACAGCCTGCGCTTCGGCTTTATTTGTACGTGTGGAGCTCTTGTCGTAGTAGCCCTCAACGTGAACCCAGCTTACCTCCGAGACCTGATCGTCAGGGGACGGGAATGTGTAGAGCTTGTTCTCATAGTACTTGGAGTTGCTGTATGCGATAAGGCTCTCATGGCGCGAACGATAATGCCAGAGCAGGTGCTTCTGAGGCATTGAAAGTGCAAGACAGTCGTCCAGTGCGCTTTCAAGGTCTTCCTTTTCGTAGTTCTCCTCGTCAACCTGATTTGACGCAAAGAAGCTTGTAGGCGGCAGCTGTTTCGGATCGCCGACAACGATGACATTCTCGCCTCTTGCGATAGCTCCTACAGCCTCGCAGGTTGGAAGCTGAGAAGCCTCGTCGAAGATGACAAGGTCAAATTTTGGGTAAGACGGATCTATATACTGAGCCACAGATATGGGGCTCATGAGCATTACAGGACACATTCTGCGGAGCAGATTTGGTATGCTGTCGAAAAGCTTACGGATAGACATCATACGTCCGCCCGACTTTATAGCCTTTTGCAGTATGCCTATCTCCGAGCTGTTAGCGGAGCTGCCGGGCGTCGGTATCTTAGCCGAAAGGTCAGCCGCAAGCTCCTTGATAGACAGTGTTGAGAAGTTGTCCAGTACCTCGCCGAATTTTCTGATAGTCTCCTCAAAGAGAGTTCCCTGAAAACGTGAAAGTACGCTGTTTCGTGAGATAGTACCTGTCACCATAGCCTTGCTGATATCGCAGTCAAAGGCAGGGATAAGCTGCTCCGTAGGCACCTCGCCGTTCATATAGGCGTCGGCAACATTGCCGATACCAAGCTCTCTGAGCCTGCCGCATATAGTGACGATACCCGTCCACTCCTTGAGCTGCGGAAGCTCCTCGATAACAGCGTCCGCCTTCTGCTGAGCGTCGCTGCCCCAGTTTTCGCCTGTTATGAGCTTGTCCGTGTTGATACCGAAGCTGCCGCGGAGCTGTGAAGCCACATTTTCCAGAGCTGCATAATCCGCAGTTATCTTTGAAGTATCACCGTTTACGCCTGTTGTAAGACTTGCGCAGAGCTTCTGCTTTATCTCGGGCGAGAATGTTGAAGCCGCCACTCTTTCACCCAGCTCCGAGGAACGGGCAACTATGCCCTCTATAGCGTTCCAGTCGGCGTTCTCGTCAAGCTTCAGAGTACCGAAGTACTTCACCAGCTCGGGCTGAGCCGATGTGACCTGAGCTTTGAGAGCTGCGAACTGATTTATCTTGTCGTAATACTGCGTTATATTCTCTTTGGTTACAGTTGAAGCCGATTTCGCATGAGCTGCAAGCTCCTTAACCAGCTTTTTGCTGCCCAATGCCTTGCCTATGAACCACTTGCCCTGTGCGGTTTTCCAGCGCACAAGAGCGTCCGAAGCATTGTAGCCGAGGACTGAGGGCTCGAACTTTTCGAGAAGCTCGTTCTTGACGCTCATGAGCTGCTTTCCCGTGCCCATAAGCGCCTGTGCAGGCTCCTTGAAGCCGTTCCAGCGGCTGTCGGCAATGATATCGGGGAGAAGCTGCTCGCCCTTTGCAGAAGCCGTCATAATCTCCGCAGCAAGTCTGCATTCCTCAAAGGTCATCTCGCTGCTGCCTGTGAATGCTGCTATCTGAGCTGTGTCGCTCTGTGCAGCCGCAAGAGCTGTTTTAAGCTCGCGGAGCTTCACCTCCATAGCACCCCTTGTTTCGGGAGTACACTCGGTAAGCTCGCAAACTCCGAGGGCAGTAGTTGTCACGTCGCCGAATTCACGACCTGCCGCAGCAAGGCTCTCCAAGGTCTCTCGCCATGTGGAATAGGAGGTCTCGCTCATGGCGTCAAGCTGCTCGTTTGTGAAAGTGAACTTGCCGCCGAAGCTGCTGTTACGCTCGTATCTTACAGCCGCGTCATACATGGAGCAGCCGAAGTTGCGCTTCTTGTGTATCTCCTCCATAGTACCGTTGAGCTCTTTTCGCATTTCTGCTATCTTGTCAGCCTGAGCCTTGTACTCCGCAGGCTTCTTGATACGTCCTACGTTGAGTGTCTCTTCAAGCTGATTGAGCACGGCTCGCTTCTGAGCCTTGTTTGAATGGAGCTCGATACAGAACGGTCCCAGACCGACCTTGTTGAGACGCTTTTCAACAACTGAGAGCGCCGCCATTTTCTCGGCAACGAAGAGTACGGATTTTCCCTGATACAGCGCACTTGCTATCATGTTGGTGATAGTCTGCGACTTACCGCTTCCCGGAGGTCCGTGAAGCACGAAGCTCTTACCCTGAGAAGCCGCATAAACTGCCGCAAGCTGCGACGAATCGGCACTGAGTGGGACAACTAAATCAGTAGGAGCTACCTTGTTGTCAAGGTCAAGGGGAGATATGTACAGGTCGTCTCCTGCCCACTCTGTCTTGCCAGAGATAAGGCTTGCCACGACTTTGTTTTTAGCAAGCTCGTCGGCGCGGTTGCGGATATCATTCCACATGATGAAGCGGTTGAATGAGAACTGTCCGATGAAGGCATAGTCCACGATATCCCAGCGGGGCTGAGAGAGTATGCCCTGTCTTACGGTGTTGAAGATAAGCTGCAAGTCAACGCCGTTCTCGTCCTCGGGAACGGGATCAAGTCCCTTTATGTCGATACCGTAGGTCTGGCGGATATACTCCAGCATGGTGATGTTCACCTGTGTGTCCTCGTCGCGCATACGGATAACGTAGGACTTCTCCTGTACCTTGCGGATAATATCCACAGGTATCAGCACCAGCGGCGCATAGCGCGGCTTGTCGCTCTTTTCGGTCTCGAACCACTTCAGGAAGCCAAGTGCCAGATATATGGTATTTACGCCGTTTTCCTCGATGCTCACCTTTGCCTGTCTGTGGAGCTTCTTCATGGTCTTTTCAAGCTCTGCTTCAGAAATAAAAGTACGCAGGCGGTGACTCTTGAACTCCGACTGGGAGATATTGCTGATGAGGTCACGGTCGTTTTCTATCTCGAATATCTTGCTGTCGGACATCTGCAAGGTCATATCGTTGGGCATCGGCATTACCTTGAAGTCCTCGCCCTTTGATATCTCGTCCTCCAGTACGCCTAAGTCGCTTATCATCAGCTGAACGCTCATAGCTGTTGCACGGAAGTTCAGCAGGCTGTTTCGCAGGCTGAGGTCAAGGAGCTTTCTCTCCCACATCAGCTGCTTTGTCACCTCTCTGCCCTCTGCGTTGGCAATGCCCTGCTGAGCTATCTCATTGGGAGCCGAGGTTATCTCTGATTTCTTTCTTGCACCGTAGTCCACAGCCTTGAATGTGCCGTTTTCCGATACCTTTGAGGGCACGGGACGGATTCCGCTTGAACGGGTACGGCTTATATCTATGGCAAAGCAGAACTTCGATTCGTCGTCAAGTGCCGATAAAGCGTGGCTCTCGGCACTGTCAAAATCAGTGTTCTTACCTGCGGTAAAGTCGGTGCACTCCACAAGACTGATGGCGTCGATTCCGTGAGCGGCTCTCTTTGTGACTGCCGACATATCGTATTGCAGGCAGTCCGAGAAGGTCTCCTCCTCAAGCCAGCAGCCTGCAAAGGCGTGTCCCTGTATCATTATGATTAGAGGGTTAAGTCCAACTGCTTCAAGGCAGGAAGTGTACAGCACTGCAAGGTCAAGGCAGGTTCCCTGCTTGGATCCAAGGACTGCGTCGGGCATACGTATGCGCTGAGCCTGCTCAAAGCTTGCAGGCGGCATAGCGTAGGCGATGTTCTGCTCCTGTAATGCCGCATAAACTGCACCCATTTGCTGCTTGACTATATTGGGGTTCTTGGACTGATAGCCCGTAAACGCAGGATCGCCGCACCATTTTTGCAGGTACTTTCCTGCCGCAGCCACTATCTCCTGAACCTTTGGGTGATTGGGCGAAACAAAGGCAGCAACGGTCTCGGGCATGAAGTTTATCCCCGACCACTGATCGTATGCAAGAAGCTCTATTGTACGCGTCTCCTCAGCAATGACCTCGTCCCCCTGCAAAGCCTCTATAGTAACACTGCCCACAAGCTTTTCAGTGAGACTGAAAAGATAGTCCGCGTTTAAGATGATATTTATGGGAGCTGTCTCAACGGGCTGAGACGGCTTCAGGTCTACAGGCACTGATTCAAAGGTCTTTGCAAACTCGGGTTCAAACCTTATCCTCAGCTTTACGCTTGTCAGTTCCTCGTCGGTGTTGTTGGTCATGACGATATTTCTGAAAACGGGAACATAGTTCTGCTGCATTGCGAAGTTTATCTGCGCGGTCATATTGCCGCTGAATGTGATCTTGTTCTCCATACGATCCTCCATTCTGCCCCTCGGCTAAAAAATATACACTATTATGATACCACATTTTGCTTTATTTTACAATATTTAACGCAAAAAAAATCAAACAAAAAAGCTCCCGAACGGGAGCTGAAAAAGCATCAGTTAGTCTTTTTATCTTTAAAACAGTGTGAGTTACCGCCGTCAGAAGCCAGATCACTGCTTGTGAACTATGACTCCGCCTGTCTTGTAAATGCTGTCTGAGGGGATAACTCCTCTTACGCAGCTTGTGGGATAGATGTTTGAGTTTCTGCCGATGATAGTTCCGGGGTTGAGTACGCTGTTGCAGCCTACCTCAACGAAATCGCCAAGCATTGCACCTATCTTCTTGATGCCTGTCTCTATTTTTTCATCGTCTGACTTTACCACAACATTGGTCTTGTCGGACTTTACATTTGAAGTGATAGAGCCTGCTCCCATATGTGACTTGTAGCCGAGGATACTGTCGCCTACGTAGTTATAATGGGGAGTCTGCACGTTATCGAAAAGGATAACGTTCTTGAGCTCAACTGAGTTGCCCACAACACAGTTATCGCCCACAAGTGCGCTTCCTCTGATAAATGCGCCGTGGCGTACTTCGGTATTAGCTCCGATAATGCAGGGAGCTCCCAGATATGCTGTGGGGAAAACCTTTGCGGTCTTATGTACCCATACGTTTTCGGAAGGGTTATCGTACTCGTCCTTGCTGAGCGACTTACCCAGTGTGACTATAAATTCGCTGATACCCTTGAGAGCCTCCCACGGGTATGTGAACTTGCTGAGATAATCCTTTGCCGCTGTATGAGAGAGGTCATAAAGCTGGTTTATTTTTACATTTTCCATTTTTCCTGACTCCTATTCCTGTAATTATATACACAGATATAAATATTATACTCCCCTGCGCTGAAAATGTCAATATAGCAGGAAGTTTTTCTTCACGTTTTTCGTTTAAGCTTTACATTTCAGGAAAAATATGGTAAAATATAAGCGTTCCCTTTCAGGGCATTTACTATGAAACTCCGCGTCAAACAGGAAGTGTTGACTATGAAATATAAAATTATCGGTCTGCTGAAAAGTCCTGTGACGGGTATGCTGATATTCCTGTCAGCTGTTCTTATGTTTTCCCTCACCTCCTCATTAGGACTGAATGAGGACTCGGAAGCGGCAGGAAAATTCGCAGTTGCCGCTGTCAGCGCTGCTGCGGATATCGTCAACGACGAGCTGACTACCTGTCCCGTAACTACCTGCACAACGACTACGACTACCACCACGGTTACTACCACTATTGCAACTACGACCTCGCCATATGAGGTCATACAGCCTGACCGCTCCGCAGGTACTTCGCCTAACAGCACATTCTATCAGGAAAGACTTGCAGTTGCAGGAGATTCTCTTGCACTTGGCTTCTGCTATTACGGCTTCATACCTAAAATGCACAATATCGCGGCAGACTCAGTATCCATGTGGAATCTGGACTACTTCACGTTCAATCACGGAAACGGCGAGCTGGGCTTGGTGGATTCCATAGAAGAAGTCCGCCCGAGACTGCTGTATATGTCCGTGGGTATGAACGATGTAAATATGAATTCCTCCGAGAAATACGTGAAGCGCTACCGTGAGGTCATCGACGAGATAATGAAGCGTATGCCCGAGATAAACATCGTTGTGGCAGGCATAACCCCTGTGTGCTCCGACTGCACTGTGGTCAAGAACAGCATTATCCGCGAGTACAACACGGCTCTTGAAAAAATGGTAAAGGATATGGATTCGCCCCAGGTCGTCTATTTCGACGTTTATTCAGTGGTCTGCGACGATAAACAGGATCTCCGAGATGAGTATTCCTCGGGAGACGGTATGCACATCTATATCCCATGCTACAATGATATACTGACTGCTCTGTTTGATTTTCTCGATACTACGGATTTCAAAAAGCGGTTGGGAGGATAAGGTACATTAAACGGGCTGTCGAGGACGCCAGCCCCTACATAAAAAGGCGTGATATGATATCACGCCTTTTTTTATCATGTATTCTTGTCTACCTCGTGGAACTTCTTGAGGTTGCCGATTTTTTCGTTTCTCTCGTCGAGAACTCTCTCTACCTCTGACCAGTCAAGTCCCTGATTTGCGCAGAGCACCATTACGTGATAAAGCAGGTCGTTTATCTCATTCATGAGCTCGTTGTTGTCGCCGTTCTTTGCAGCGATAACTGTCTCGGTAGCCTCTTCGCCTACCTTCTTGCATATCTTGTCAACGCCCTTTTCAAAAAGGTAGCAGGTGTAGGAATTCTCAGCAGCTGTACCGTTCTCGAACTGCTTCTTTCTCTCCTTGATAACTTCAAAAATTTCCTGATAAACTGTCATTATTCATTCTCCTCATTATTATATATTTCGTTGAAAAAGCAGCTGTAGCTTCCTGTGTGACAGGCAACTCCCGTCTGCTCAACATTCACAAGCAGTGTATCGTTGTCGCAGTCGCCGTAGATAGAAACTACCTTCTGCAAATGTCCGCTCGTTGCGCCCTTGTTCCAGTACTCCTGACGGGAACGGCTCCAGAACCATGTATAGCCTGTTTCGAGAGTCTTTTTAAGGCTCTCCTTGTTCATATACGCAAGCATAAGAACAGTTTTTGTGTTGACCTCGTAGCATATCGCAGGGATAAGCTCTCCCTTTACGAAGAATTTGTCAAGGTCGTTCATGTCTATCTTTATCATTGTTTTTACCTTTCGTTTCAATAATCTATCCACCACTCGGGAGTTATATCGCCGAGCTTTATGACCTTGCCCTTGCTGTAATCGAGCATTATCTCGATATCCTTATAGCTTTCAGGCATAAGCTGCACCATAAGCTCACGGCAGGCTCCGCATGGAGCGCCCTTGCCTTCAAAGGGTGGTATGCAAAGCACCTTGTCTATCTCGTTTTCGCCATTGGTTATCATGCTGAATATGGCATTTCTCTCAGCGCATATACCAAGTGAGGAACAGGTATCAATACATACTCCCGTATATATTTTCCCCGATTTGCTCAGCACAGCTGCCGAGACCTCGCCTGCTGTAACATATTCGGATATGCGGCGCGGCGCAAGAACAGCTTTTGCAGCTGCATACATCTCCTGCCATATCTTGTCCATGGTTCATCGCTCCTCCTTTTCGACAGGTTTACCGTTTTCGTCAAAATTTGCACGGAGCTTCATCATAACTGTGGTCATTGAACAGCTCATAGCAAGCACGATGATGACTGTTGCTGCAAGCGAAACTATAGCTGCTGTTTTTTCACTTGCAAGAAATGCCGTATTCACAGCGGCTGTCGTCAGCACGATACCTGCGATACCTGCTCTTATCCAGTACTTGCCGCAGGTCTTGTTGGCAAACTCCCATGTGTCACGGCTCTTTTTTGCACTCTCAGTCAGCACTCCGATTTTCATTTCGGAATCCTGCGGAGCGTGGAACTTCATATAATAGCCGCCAAACAGAGCTGCCGCAGAGAAAATCACATCCAATATCAGAAAAAACCAAAGCATAGCTCTCACCTCACGTACAAAGCTTATCTGACTATTACGCCCTTACCGCGGCAGTAGTCCTTGACCTCGCCTACGGTGAGCTCCTTGAAGTGGAAAAGTGAAGCTGCAAGAGCTGCGGTAGCTCCTGTTTTTTCAAAAACCTCATAGAAATCGTTTATCTTGCCTGCTCCGCCGCTGGCGATAACAGGTATGGAGCAGTTGTCGCATACAGCCTTCAGCATAGGGATATCGAAGCCCTCCTTTGTGCCGTCTGCGTCTATGGAGTTAAGGCATATCTCGCCTGCTCCCAGCTTTTCGATAGTGTGTACCCAGTCGATAAGGTCTATGCCCATGTCCTTGCGTCCGCCGTTTATATAGACAGTCCACTTGTTGTCGGCTATCTTCTTGGCGTCGATACCTACGCAGATACACTGGCTGCCGAAGATATCAGCTCCGTCTTTGATGAGCTGTGGATTCTGTACAGCCTGAGAATTTACCGAGACCTTGTCCGCACCTGCTCTCAGAGCCTCGCGGATATCGTCCACGGTCTTGATTCCTCCGCCCACTGTAAGAGGTACGAATACCTTTTTCGCAGTATCTCTTACTACGTCGAGGAAAACTCCCCGTCCCTCAAATGAAGCCGTGATATCGTAGAATACTATCTCGTCAGCGCCCTGCTTGTTGTACTCCTCGGCACACTCAACAGGATCGCCTACATCACGGATTCCCTCAAAATTCACGCCCTTGACTACCTTGCCGTTTCTTACGTCAAGACAAGGGATTATTCTCTTTGCAAGCATTATTTCACTTCCTTTTATCCGTTCTTAGCCTTTATATACATTCTTATGGAGGTAAATACCATTACAGGCAGCGATATCAGCACGATAAGACCTAATATACGCCTTACCCAGTCATTGAGCTCAATTTCAGCCATTTTCAATAATATAATGATGACTGAGCATATACTGCCTGCCAATAATGATATTATCCATGCTTTTGTCGGTTTTACATCATTCATATTACTTCTCCGCATATTCTACGGCTTCTCTCAGGTCGAGAGTGCCTTTGTATATTGACTTTCCGCAGATAGTTCCGTAAAGTCCCATTTCCTTGCAGGCGATTATATCGTCCATTGTGTGGACACCGCCGCTTGCTACGATATTGGCTCTGCCCTCAGTGGCGTCTGCAAGCTTTTTGAGCTGCTCACGGTTTACTCCCGAGAGTGTGCCGTCCTTGGATATATCGGTGAAAATGAAATACTTCACGCCTGATTCTATCATCTTGTTTGCAAGGTCGATATAGTGCACGTCGGAGCTTTCAAGCCAGCCCTCTGTAGCTACCATTTCGTTCATTGCGTCTATCCCAACGACTATCTTCTCACTGCCGAACTTTTCAACGGCTTCGCAGACAAGCTTAGGATTTTTCAGTGCTACAGAACCGAGGATAACTCTTGTGATACCCATATCGAGATACTCGCGAATGGTCTGTATACTGCGGATACCGCCGCCAAGCTCTACCTTTAGGTCTGTCTTTTCGGCAACGTCTGTGTATATCTTTGTATTGACAGGTCTGCCCTCTTTTGCGCCGTCAAGGTCTACCATGTGTATCCACTGAGCGCCTGCTGCCTCGAAGCCCTTTGCAGTTTCGAGATAGTCTGAGGCTACCTTTTCAACTGTGGAAAAGTCGCCCTTGAACAGTCGGACGCAGTTGCCGTCCTTTATATCTATTGCAGGTAAAATTATCATTATTATTCTCCTTCTGCTCTGATAAGCTTCAGTAATGGATCCAGATTTTTCTTGTCCGTCCAGTCCACTTTCTTGTCCTTGACCTCCAGCATCGGACGGTCATATTCTTTAAGCTCCGCAGGATCTTTTTTCTCCAGCATTTTGATGTATAGCTTTATCATTGCCTTGTCGGAAAAGCCGAGAGCGTCCATGTTCCATGAACCGCGGCAGTAAAACAGCGGTATGTCTGCAAGCTCGCCGCCGAGATTCTTCTTTTTCAGTATATCCATTACCTCGCCGCTGTGGGGAGCAAGTCCGCAGCAGTAAACGAATATCCTCTTGCCCTTTAGAGCTCCGATATTCTTTTTCAGGAATCCTATACCTGCTATCGCAGATGCATAAACGCCGCCGCCAAGAATTATCGTATCGTATTTTTCAACATCTTTTATGTCAGCTTTTTTTGTGTCGATGACCTTGAATCCTGTCTCCTCAGAGAGCCAATGTGCATACTTTGCAGAAGCTCCGTACTTAGAACGACAGAGTATTATTCCGTTCATTTTATTACCTCGTTAGTTTATTTCTTATTATTTCTGCGTATTCGGAGGAAAGTCCCATAGCTTCAAAATATTTTTCCACAGTGCCGAAGCGCTCCGTGAAAAGTTCAATGAAGCGATTCATGCTCCTCGGATTGGCAAGAACTATGTTCCTGTCCACCTCGGGGTGAGCGCTGAGGAATGCCTCTAAGTTCTTGTGGTTGTACTCGCGGCTGACGACGTAATTTTCAACGATATCCTCACGCTCTGCGCCGCAGAGCAGAAGAATTATAGCTGACACGACTCCCGTTCTGTCTTTGCCTGCCGTACAGTGGAAAAGAACACCCTCTGCTGCTTCTGCAATGGTTTTCATCACCTTCGGCATACTATCAGCCGTTGCTATGTCCATGTAGGAAAGCGGTACAGCTTCAAGGCTCTCAGGTACGCCGCTGCCCTCGGTTATCGGGAAATGATGATACTCAAATCCCTCAATATCAGCAAGTCCGCAGGGCTTGCTAAGCCGCTCCTCTTCCGTGCGCATATCTATTATAGTTGTGATATGAGCAGCGCGGAGCTTCTCGGCGTCCTCTGCTGTTGGTGCCACAGGCACATCGCTGCGCCAGAAAACGCCGCTTTTTGTAAGTCCTCCGTCAGACGTTCTTATGCCGCCCAGCTCCCTTGTATTACAGGTGCATGAAAGCAGGCTCTTGTATGTCATATAAGTCCTCCGAAGCTACGAAGTATCTTCAGACCTGTTTCGCCGCTCTTTTCGGGGTGGAACTGTGCTCCGTAAACGTACTTCCCGTCGTAAACAAGAGCAGGAACACGTCCGCCGTACTCAACGTAGGCAGCGATATCCTTATCCTCGCAGTGTGCCTTGTAGCTGTGAACGAAGTAAACATACTCGTTGTCGCCCACATTTGCAAGCAGCGGACAGTCATTGAGCTTTTCAAGCTTGTTCCAGCCCATATGCGGGATTATAAGGTCGGGCTCTTCCATTTTGCGGACGCTGCCGCCGATAAGTCCCAGACCGTCGCACTCCTCGAACTCGTAGCCCTTGTCGAATATGAGCTGCATACCGAGGCAGATACCGAGGAACGGCTTTCTTGCGGCTTCTTCCTTGATAGTGTCCACAAGTCCTGTAGCTTCAAGCTTTTTCATAGCCGCAGGGAATGCTCCCACACCGGGAAGTATCACCGCGTCTGCTGCCTTTACGGACTCCTTGTCGCTGACGAGCTTACTTTCAAGTCCGAGGTAGTCCAGCGCGTTCTTGACGCTGAAAATATTGCCTGCGCCGTAGTCGATTATCGCTATCATCAGAGAACTCCTTTCGTGGAGAGCGTTGAGCCGTCCTTGTTCTCGGTAACGGCTGTTTTAAGAGCGTGTGCAACTGCCTTGTAGACAGCCTCTGCCTTGTGGTGGTCGTTGCTGCCGTAAAGCAGATTTATGTGCAGCGTCATGCCCGAATTGAATGCGAATGCTCGGAAGAACTCCTCTGTCATGCAGAGGTCATAGTCTCCGCAGCTCTGATTTGTAAAATCACAGTTGAACACAAGGAAAGGTCTGTTGCTCAGGTCGAGACTTGCCATAGCAAGGGACTCGTCCATAGGGATATAAGCCGTACCGTAGCGGACTATGCCCGACTTTGTGCCGAGAGCCTGTCCCAGAGCCTGTCCCAGAGCTATACCTGTGTCCTCAATGGTGTGGTGACAGTCAACGTGCAGGTCGCCCTTTACCTTGACGGTCATGCTGATACCGCTGTGTACCGACAGCGCTGTGAGCATATGGTCGAAGAAGCCTACGCCTGTGTCGATATCAGCCTTTCCCTTTTCGTCAAGGGATACGGATATCTTTATCTGAGTTTCCTTGGTAACTCTTTCAATTTCAGCCTTGCGCATTGCAGCCGCCTCCTTTATTTTCTGAAGTAGTTTTCAAGCACTTCCATAAGACGTGCATTTTCCTCGGCGCTGCCCGATGTGATTCGTATAGCGCCCTTGAATTTTCTTATTGCGATTGAATTGTCCAGCATGAACTGATATATCTTGTCGCATTCATCTGTCTTTATGAATACAAAATTGGTGCATGGCTCATATACTTTATCAAAGCAGCCGTACTTCTTATCCAGTGCTGCGATGTCGCTGTAGAGCTTCTTTGTATTTGCAACTATAGTATTGCGGCAGTCCTTAAGATACTGCTTTTCGCTGAGTATATCCGCAACTATCGTCTGTGCCACTGTATCGTTGTTGTATGGAGACTTGGCTGCGCGGATGGCATTGGTTATAGTCTTGTTTGCAACTGCAAAGCCGAATCTTACAGCCGCCATGCCGATAGCCTTTGAGCAGGTCTTGAGGATAATAAGATTGCTGTAGTTGTTTACCTCGTCAAGGACAGACTGGTCCCAGAAGTCCATATAAGCTTCGTCAAGAATAATGAGAACGTCTTCAAGAGACTCGATTATCTTTGTTACAGAAGCTCTGTCCAGACCGAGAGATGTGGGGTTGCAGGGGTTCGAGAAGATAAGTCCCTTTGCGCCCTTTTCCTTGCAGAAAGCAATGAGCTTGTCAGGGTTTATTGTCAGGTCGGCTTCTTTCTGATAGGTCTCAACGTTTACCTCATAGAGCTGTGCGTAGAACTGATACATTGAGAAGTCGTAAGACACGTTCACTACTGTGTCCCCTGCCTCAAAGAAGCAACCCTCGATAATGCTGATGAGCTCGTCGGAGCCGTTTCCTGCGCTGATAAGCTCCTCGGGTATGTTGTAGAGCTCCGCAAAAGCCTTTGTGGGAGCCTTTGCAAGGCAATCGGGATAGCGGTTGAAGTCTATCTGTGAAATGCTCTTTGCTATCTTTGCCTTTAAGCTGTCGCTTAAATTGAAACAGCTCTCGTTTGCGTCAAGTCTTATATCATAGTGTCCTGTTATGGGATCGTAGGGCACTAAATTTACCAGCTTTTTATTAAGTTTGTAACTCATAATTTATCCTTTCCAAAAAAACACCTATAGGGCAGCTGTATTTCAAGCCGCCCCATTGCGTGATTTAGTCTTCAAATCTTACCTTGATAGCGTTAGCGTGAGCTGTAAGTCCCTCGCGCTCTGCGATAAGAACGATGTCGTCCTTAGCCTTTCTGAGGGCGTCCTCAGTGTAATATGTGTAAGCAGTACGCTTTGTAAAGCTTGCAACTCCGAGAGGAGAGAAGAAACGAGCTGTACCGCTTGTTGGAAGGACGTGGTTAGGTCCTGCGTAATAGTCGCCGAGTGGCTCGGAAGCATAGTGACCAAGGAATATAGAGCCTGCGTTGTCAAGGCTGCCGAGAAGCTCGAATGGATTCTCCATAAGGACTTCAAGGTGCTCGGGAGCTATCTCGTTTGCAAGCTCTACGCACTTTTCACGGCTGTCGGCAATGATAACTGCGCCGTAGTCCTCAAGGGACTTCTCGATAATGCTCTTTCTGGAGAGATACTCCTTCTGACGTTCTATCTCCTTGATAGTCTCGTCAGCAAGCTTCTCGCTGGTTGTTACCATTATTGCAGAAGCAAGCACGTCGTGCTCTGCCTGTGACATAAGGTCGGCAGCTGCGAACTTGGGATTTGCTGTATCGTCAGCAATAACAAGTATCTCGCTTGGACCTGCTATCATGTCGATATCAACTACGCCGTAAAGAAGCTTCTTGGCTGTAGCTACATAGATGTTTCCGGGACCTACTATCTTGTCGCACTTTGGTATCTCCTCTGTGCCATATGCAAGAGCTGCGATAGCCTGTGCGCCGCCTGAGAGGAACACTCTGTCCACGCCGCAGATAGCTGCCGCAACAAGGATATCCTTGTTCGGTGTACCGTCCTTCAGCGGAGGAGTTACCATGATTATCTCCTTGACGCCTGCAATTTTAGCAGGTATAGCGTTCATAAGAACGCTTGACGGATAAGCAGCCGTGCCGCCGGGAACATAGAGACCTACTCTGTGCAGTCCGCGGATACGCTGTCCCATTATAACGCCGTTATCCTTGGCAGAAATAAAGCTCTGCTCCAGCTGTCTCTGGTGGAAATCGGCAATATTCTCCTGTGCATTCAGAAGAGCGTCAACGAACTCCTGGTCTGCCTCTGTGAGAGCGTCGTTGATGACCTCGCGTGGTACTTCGTAGTACTGGGGCAGATTGCCGTCAAATTTGAGAGTATAGCCCTTTACAGCTTCGTCGCCATTCTCCTTGACGTTCTCGATTATCTCGGAAACGACTTCTGTGACCTTCTTATTGGTCTCGCCGCTTCTCTTTTTAAGGTCACTGAGGAATGCAACTTCGTCAGTGCCGTTTGCAAATATCTTCTTCATCAGAGATTCTCCTCTATAAGTGTAATAAGTCTGTCTATTTCAGCGTGTCTCATTTTAAGGCTAACGGTGTTTGCGATAAGTCTTGCGGAGATAGGTGCAACGTCCTCGATGACTTCAAGTCCGTTCTCCCTGAGAGTAGTACCTGTCTCAACTATATCAACGATACCGTCAGCAAGTTCAAGAAGCGGTGCAAGCTCCACAGAGCCCTCTATCTTGATTATCTCGGTATCCATTCCCTTCTTCTCAAAGAAGCTTCTTGCTACATTCGGATACTTTGTAGCAATAGTCTTTATGCCGTAGCCGCTGTAGAAGTCGTAGCCCTTTTTAGTAGCAAGAGCGAACTTGCATTTGCCGAATCCAAGGTCCACAAGCTCATAGAACTTGCCTTTCATCTCCATGATAGTATCCTTGCCCACAACGCCCATGTCGCACACGCCATGCTCAACATAGGTGATAACGTCGTTTGCCTTGGCAAGTACGACTTCAAGATTTGCGTCAGGTACGGGAAGTATGAGCTTTCTGCCCTTTTCACGTACTGCTGTGCAGTCGAAGCCCAGCTTTTCAAGGAGACCAACTGTGTCCTTTTCCAGTCTGCCCTTTGTAAGAGCCATTCTTATAGGCTTGTTCATATGTTTACCTCCTTGCTCTCGCCGTCGATAACGACTACCTTTGCTATCTTCTTCTCCATAGCGTATTCACGGACGCTTTCAAGGTCGTCGAAGAGAGCGTTCTCAACGATAAGTCCCTGCTCGCGGAGCTCCTTTGCAGCCTTGAGAGCAGCTACCTCGCAGCCCTCCTCGGCATAAACGATAACGTCAGCCTTTGGCTCGGCAGGAAGAACGTCGCTCTTTTCCATGAGCTTTGCAACTGCGTTGATATTAACAGCAAAGCCGATAGCAGGAACGTCGTAGCCGAACTCGGAGATAAGCTTGTCGTAGCGTCCGCCCGAGAGGACCTCCTCGCCGTGTCCCTGTAAATAGCCCTTTATGATAAGACCTGTGTAGTAGTCGGTCTTGTTTACCAGTCCGAGGTCAACGGTGATAGTACCGTCGCCGCTGCAGAGCTCGGAAGCGTCTGCGTAAATATTTCTCAGCTCGTCAAGGATACGCTTGATATTGTCATCAGGCATGAGCTCCTCAGCCTTTTCAAATACTTCCTCGCCGCCGAAAAGCGCAGGGAGCTTCTTGAGGGCATTTGTAACAGGTGAATTGCCGAAGCTGTCAAGCAGGTCGTTGAGAGCAGGGAAATTCTTATTCTCGATGAGCTTTCTGATGTTTTCCTTGTCCTTTTCAGAAGCGTCAAGCTTGCTGACAAGCTCCTTGAAAATACCGATATGACCGAGTTCAAGTGAGAACTCCATGCCGAAGGAGCTGAGCGAATCAACAGCTGTTGATATTACTTCAAGGTCAGCCATTTTAAGCTGAGAGCCGATAAGCTCGATACCTGCCTGTACTACCTCGTCGCTTCTGCCTTTAAGTGAGGGCTCGGTGGTGTAAACAGCCTGAGCATAACAGAGCTTCAGCGGAAGAACTGCGTCTCTCAGACGAGTCGCAACTATTCTTGCGATAGGCATTGTGGTATCGGGACGCATAACGAGAAGTCTGCCCTTGCTGTCTGTCAGCTTGTACAGGTTCTCCTGCGGAAAATAGCGTGAATTAAGGTTGAATACGTCAAAGAACTCCAGACCGGGAGTGATAGTCTCACTGTAGCCGCTGCTTCTGAAAAGTCCCATGAGAGTATTCTCTATATTTCGTCTTACTATGCACTCTCCGAAGAGCAGGTCCTTTGTACCCTCGGGAGTGATAAGGTCGTAATTTTTCATAGTAACCTCCTTGGTAATCGCTTTAGTCTGCTAACATGATAATATGATAACATATTACTAAGTAAAAGTCAAGTTAAAAGAAAGACATCTGTGTGGATTCGGGTAAATCACCAAACGCACCTATGCTTTTCAACATATCAATTGTAGTTTTTGACGCTCCGCTCTCGGACTGGAATTCCTCTATTGACATGAATCCGCCCTTTTGCACAGCCTCGTAAATGCCCTTGGCAGCGTTGTCTCCGACGCCGCTCATAGCTGAGAAAGGAATCCTCAGCTTGCCGTCCTCTACAAGATAGTCGGTAGCGTGGGACTTGAACAGGTCGATAGGCAGGAACTCATAGCCGCGTGACATCATCTCGTTTGTAATGAGCAGGATATCGTAGAGTGCGCTGTCCTTGTTGGTCTTGTCGTTGCCCAGAGCCTTTATCTCCTCTATCTTGGCACGGACTGCGCCAATACCTTTGACAGCAAGTTCTGCGTCGAAGTCCTCACCTCTTACGGAGAAGTAGGTAGCATAATACTCCAGCGGCATATGGAGCTTGAACCAGCCCAGCTTGATAGCCGCGATAACGTAAGCCGCCGCGTGAGCCTTAGGGAACATATACTTTATCTTCAGACAGCTCTCGATGTACCATTCGGGTACGTTATGGTCGCGGAGCATTTGGATGATCTCAGGTGTGAACTGCTTTGGCGCTTTTCCCTTACGAGTCCACTCCATTATCTGGAAAGCCATTTTCGGCTCGACGCCCTTATATAATAAGTAGGTCATAATGGAGTCACGGGTTCCGATAACGTCGGAAATGGTGCATACGCCGTTGTCGATAAGGTCCTTGGCATTTCCAAGCCAAACGTCGGTACCGTGAGAAAGTCCCGATATCTGCAAAAAGTCGCTGAACTTAGTTGGTTTTGCGTCCAGAAGCATCTGTATGGTGAAGCCCGTACCCATTTCGGGGATACCGAGACTTCCCGTCTTACAGTAGATGTCCTCTGGTGTAACTCCCAGCACGTCGCAGTTTGTACACATACGGATAACGTCGGGATCTGACGTGGGAACGTCCTTTATCTTGATACCCGTCAGGTCTTCAAGGTGCTTGTACAGGGTAGGAACAACGTGTCCCAGCTCGTCAAGCTTCAGTATGGTATCATGGAGGGAGTTGAACGTGAAGTGAGTTGTGATTATCTCGGAATCCGCAGTATCAGCAGGGTGCTGAACGGGAGTAAAGTCGTAAACGTCGTAGTCCGACGGTACAACGACCATTCCGCCGGGGTGCTGACCTGTGGTCCTCTTGATACCTGTACAGCCGATAGCAAGTCGGCTCATTTCCGCGTTGTTCAGCGTGATACCGTTATCCTCACAGTATTTCTTAACGTAGCCGTAGGCGGTCTTTTCCGCAACAACGGAGATAGTTCCCGCCTTGAAAACGTTGGATTTTCCGAAGAGCTTCTCTGTATAGCGATGAGCCCAGAACTGGTACTCATCGGAGAAGTTAAGGTCGATATCAGGTGCTTTATCGCCGTCGAAGCCAAGGAAGGTCTCGAAGGGGATATCGTGTCCGTCACGGTTCATGTCCTTGCCGCAGTCGGGACACTTTTTCGGCGGCAGGTCAAAGCCCGAGCCGTATACACCGTCCAGCAGGAACTCGCTGTGCTTGCAGTTGGGGCATACATAATGTGGCGGCAGAGGATTTACCTCCGAGATACCTGCCATTGAAGCCACGAATGAAGAACCAACGGAACCTCTCGAACCAACGAGATAGCCGTTCTCAACGGAGTTCCACACCAGCTTCTGGGCGATGATATAGAGCACGGAGAAGCCGTGCTTGATGATAGACGAAAGCTCACGGTCAAGACGCTTGTCCACAAGCTCGGGGAGCGGATCGCCGTATATCTCATGGGCTTTGTCGTGGGTTATCTTAACCAGCTCCTCCTCTGCTCCCTCGATAGTGGGAGTAAAGGTTCCCTTTGGTATAGGGCGGACTACCTCTATCTGGTCGGCAATGGCATTGGTATTGGTGATAACTACTTCCTTTGCCTTGTCCTCGCCTAAATACGCAAACTCCGCCATCATCTCCTCGGTAGTTCTGAGGTAGAGAGGAGCCTGCTCCTCGGCGTCCTTGAAGCCCATGCTTGCAAGGATTATCTTACGGTAGATAGCGTCCTTGGGATCAATAAAGTGAACGTCGCAGGTAGCGCAGGTAGGAAGTCCCAGTCTGTCGCCCATTTCAACGATATAGCGGTTGAAATCGCGGAGCTCCTCGTCGTCCTTCGCCACGCCATCGCGCACCATGAACTTATTGTTGCCTATGGGCTGAATCTCAAGATAGTCGTAGAACTTAGCAAGATCGTCGATGTAGTCCTGCTCGCGGATATCCAGCATTGCCTGGAATATCTCGCCGGCCTCGCAGGCGCTTCCGTAGATAAGTCCCTCGCGGTGCTCGATAAGTCTCGACTTAGGTATAAGGGGCTTTTTATAGAAGAATTCAAGGTTGCTAAGGGATACAAGTCTGTAGAGATTCTTCAGACCTGCCTGATTGCGGACAAGTATGATAAAATGGTAGCTTTTCAGCTTCTTTGTCTCTATCTCGTCCACAAGGATATTGAGCTGCTGTATGGACTTGAAGCTTCTTTCGCTTTTCAGTCTGCCGATAAGCTCAATGTATATCTTTGCCAGCATGAGAGCGTCGTCTGAGGCTCTGTGGTGGTCGAATTTTCCAAGTTTAAGCTGTTTTGCCACAAGATTCAGCTTGTGACGTCCCATTTCGGGAAGCATGGACTGACACATGATAAGAGTGTCTACCCATGTGTATTCAAAATCAATGCTCTGCCTTTTGCAGACCTGATTTATCATGTTTGTATCGTAACGGGCGTTGTGAGCCACAAGAACAGGCTTGTCTCCGCAGAACTCCATGAACATACGGAGCGCCTCTGCTTCGTCGGGAGCATTTGCAACATCGGCGTCGCTTATGCCTGTGAGCTCCGTTATCCTCTCGGGGATATGAAATCCAGGGTTCACCTTGGTATTGAAGCTGTCAACTACCTGTAGGTTTTTCAGCTTGACAGCGCCTATCTCGGTGAGCCTGTCATTGCGGAAGCTGAGTCCCGTAGTCTCAACGTCGAATATGATTATCTCGTCGTCAAAGGAGCGGTCATCACTGCCGTAAACTGCCATGTCACGCTCGATATCGTTTACAACGTATGCCTCCATGCCGTAGATGACCTTGAAGTTCTTGGGCATATTGTACATACAGTCGGGGAAAGCCTGAACGTTGCCGTGGTCGGTTATCGCCATAGCCTGATGTCCCCAGCTTGCCGCCCTGTTGATAAGTGTAACAGGATCGGTAACAGCGTCCATAGCGGACATATTGCTGTGGCAGTGGAGCTCAACGCGCTTTTCGGGATAGTTGTCCATTTTGGGTATGCGCTTTACCTTGATAAGAGAATTTGCAGATATAACGATGTCTCGTGCATAGGAATCGTAGTCCAGCTTACCTGCAACAAGCAGGGTGGCTCCGCTCTTTATGGAACCCAGCTTCATCTCCTCGACTTCCTCGTTCTTGGCAAATATCTTTATTTTCAGCGAGCCGCTGTAGTCGGTGATATCATAGGTGACAACGGTCTTTTCGTTGCGGACTTCTTTGAGCTCCGAAGCAAAAACGTCGCCCACAACGACAACCTTTTCGCCGAGGTGCTGTACAGCCTCGCATATCGGTATGGGCTTTTCGCGTATAGCCCTGCCCTTCACTATCTCGGCAGATTCCGCGTCGAAGTCCTTATCCAGAGCCGTTACGTCAAGTGTGGCAGTGGGGATAACGGACTTCATTTCCTCGTTCTTTATCTCATCGGGAGTCTTATCGGGGATAAGCTGACTGCTGTAGTCGGGCATATCAGCTTCAAGGCGCTCTATCATCTCGTCGTACTGCTCCACGCTTACGGAGGTATCGCCGTCGAGGACTACCTTTACTCTTACGCCGAACTGATTGTATATCATTCGGGAAAAGCCTGTGCAGAAGTTGAACTTGTCCAGTATGTCACGTCCGCCGTGAACTATCCTTATGCGCAGCTCGCCGTTGCCGAGAGAAACGTCAGCATCGTCGAGAAAGCCGTTCACCACAGGGATATCGCGCTTTAACAGCTTTATGAGCTCGCCGTAGCAGTCCATACCGAATTTCTCGGAGGGATAACGGCAGGCAAGACGCACCTGCTCCACCTTTATGGCAGCTTCCACTGCTTTTTCAAATGCGAATACATCATCACTGGGGACTACCTCGTCGAAATGTGCATGAAAGCGGATAGATTCAAGATTTTCACTGTATGTTAGCTTGAAAATCTCTCCGTTCATTACGCTTTCGGGGAGCTCCGATATGTATTCCTTGAGAAATTTGGATATTTTTATCTGCATTATAAAACTCCAGTCCAAATGAATTTATCAAAGCTTGTCTATCTCCGCAAGAAGCTCGGAAACTATGTCCTCTTCCTTTATCTTACGCTGTGTGCCGTCCTTTTTGAATATGATAGCACAGCCGTCGCCGCCTGCGATACCTACATCGGCTTCACGGGCTTCTCCGGGACCGTTTACTACACAGCCCATAACTGCAACTGTTATATCCTTGTCCATATCCTTGACAGCTTCTTCAACCATTTTTGCAGTATTTATAAGGTCGATACGTGTTCTGCCGCAGGTCGGACATGAAACTATCCTTACGCCGCCGCGCTTGCCGATACTTTTGAGGATATCCTTAGCGGCAGCTACCTCGCGGACAGGATCATCAGTAAGGGATACGCGGATAGTCTCGCCTATGCCGTCGCAGAGCAGAGAGCCGATACCAACAGCGGACTTGATAAGTCCCATGCGCTCTGTGCCTGCTTCTGTTACTCCGAGGTGGAGCGGATAATTACACTTCTGTGCAGCAAGTCTGTATGAAGCTATCATCTTGTTTACGTCAGATGACTTTATGGAAATAACTATATCGTTGAAGTCGAAATGCTCCAGCATAGCTGCGTGTCCCATAGCACTCTCAACAAGAGCCTCGGGTGTAGGCGAACCGTACTTGGCAAGTATCTCCTTCTCAAGTGAGCCCGAGTTTACGCCGATACGGATAGGCAGGTTCCTTGCACGGCAGGCGTCAACTACTGCCTTTACTCTGTCCATGCCGCCGATATTGCCCGGGTTTATGCGTATCTTGTCAACTCCAGCCGCCGCGGACTCGATAGCCAGCTTGTAGTCGAAGTGGATATCTGCAACGAGAGGTATCTTCACAGCCTCCTTGATAGCAGGGATAAGCTTTACAGCCTCCATATTCGGGATAGCTGCGCGGATTATCTCGCAGCCTGCCTTTTCAAGCTCCACAGCCTGCTTAACGCTGCCCTCGATGTCGTCCGAGCGCATATTCAGCATGGACTGGATATATATATGCTTTCCGTCGAGGACGCAGTCCCCTACCTTTACAGGTCTGACATTTCTCATGATATCTCTCCTTACTATGTAATCGGTGAATAACGCTTAGTTGTTATTCTTGTGGTATTTCACGGGCGGCGGAACGCCGCCCCTACACTGCTTTCCAATAAAATTTACTCTCAAAGCGTGAGCTTTGCTCCGTCCTCAGTTATAACGACTTCGGGGAAAAGCTCATTCAATTCTTCCTCATAGACCGAGGGCTCCTTTTCAGCAGGACTGTAATGCGTCAGCCACAGCCGCTTCACGTTTGCTTTTGCTGCAATGTCGCAGGCGTCCTGCATGAGCATATGACACTTTTCGTTCATGGACTCCTTTTTCTCGGGAAGTCCGTACATACCCTCACATATGAAAAGGTCGGAGCTCTCGGCAAAGCCTGCCAGCTCCGCTATCGGAAGTGTATCCGTGGTATAGGTTATCTTGATAGGAGCTCTCTTTTCTCCCGTTACTTCCTCGGGAGCTATGCTCCTGCCGTCATCAAGGGTGACAGTCTCCCCTGCGTGAAGCCTTTTCCAGTATTCCACAGGAATATTCAGCGCCTTGGCGTTTTCAGGCAGGAAAGGGGGCTTTTTTTCAAGAATAAGGCTGTATCCTATACAGCCGACTCTGTGAGATAAGGGCAGAGTCCTTATTTTCAGCATGGGTTCTATCATATCCGCCGAAAACTCAGAGGGCTTGTCCTCGGGAAGTCCGTGGAGCCTTACCTCATAGGGCAGAGCTCCGCAGACGCTCATAAGACTTCGCAGAACAGGCAGACAACTCTCGGGAGCGGCTATGTCAAGGGGCTCGGTACGGGAGCTGTTCCCGATAGAAAGCAGCAATCCCGGAAGTCCCGTTACATGGTCTGCATGGCAGTGAGTAATGAGCAGGAGCTCTATCCTGCTCATTTTAAGTCCGTGCTTTGCAATGGCTACCTGAGTACCCTCGCCGCAGTCGATGAGGACTGCCTTTCCGTTATATTCGGCATACAGACTGGTTAGGAACCTGTCCTTCAAGGGCAGCATTCCGCCTGTTCCCAATAAGCAGATATCAGGCATTTCAACCTCCTGTAATAAGTCTTGCTATATCGTTGTAGGTTGCGAATATCATTACTCCGAAGAGGAGCACCATGCCTGCAAGATGTACGTAGCCCTCGTGCTCGGGCTTTACAGGCTTGCGGCGTACGAGCTCTATAAGGCAGAACAGCAGACGTCCGCCGTCAAGTCCCGGTATGGGAAGAAGATTGAATATACCAACGTTTATGGTTATGAGCGCAGTCATATATATCAGCTTGTAGATAGCGTCAACAATGGACTCGTTGTTCTTGGTCTGCTCGCTGATTGCCGTTACAACGCCTACAGGTCCCGAAACGTCCTCCTTGTGGAGCTGACCTGTCAGCATCTGTTTAAGTGACAGTCCAACGATATGGCTCATGGACATGAAGATATCTCCCGAGCCCTTGATAACCGTGAGAGGAGTCTTATCCTTGTACACAACGCCGAAGTCGATAACTCCGCCGCCCTCAGCCTTATCCTCGAAGAATACATCGTTGAGAGTGACCTTCTTGCCGTCGCGCTTTACGACTACCTTGTGTCCCTCATTGCTTGTAATGGAATCGAAGATGTAGTTGAGGTCAAGGGTGCTGTATATCCTTGTGCCGTCAACGGAAATGAGCTTGTCGCCGTGACGCAGTCCTGTTTCGTAGCTCTCGGCATAATAAGTTACAGTACCGTCATCGTTGCGCTGACCGCTGAAGCCCTTGATAGTAGTTGTAGGCACCTGCTCCATCATGCATACAAGTATCATCAGCATGACGATACCCAGCACGAAGTTCATTGCCGCGCCTGCCACAAGAACTATCATACGTTTCCAGAGCTTTGCATTGCGGAAGCTTCGCGGATCGCTGTTGGTGGAATCCTCGCCCTCCATTGCGCAGTAGCCGCCTACAGGCAGAGCTCTCAGTGAATACTTGGTCTCGCCTTTCTGCTTCTGGAGAAGCTTAGGTCCCATACCGACTGAAAACTCCAGCACCTTTATGCCGCTGAGCTTGGCGCATATAAAATGCCCGAATTCGTGAACTGTAACTATTAGTCCGAATATAAGTATCGCAATAATAATACCCATGTTGCCTGTTCCTTTCTTAATACAGCTTATTCAGCCGCGATGCGCTCCCTGACGTATGCTCTTGCCGCGGTATCGGCTTTCATTACATCATCATAGCTCTTTATCTCAGAGGGCCCGAACTTATCGAGCACCGACGATACCATTTCGCCAATCTCTATGAAGCGTATCTCGTCATGGAGAAACGCCTTTACTGCTTCTTCATTGGCTGAGTTTACCAGACATGGATAAGCTCCGCCGCGTTTTATAGCTTCGATAGCCGCTGACAGACACTTGAATGTATCATAGTCGGGCTTCTCGAATGTGAGCTTTCCGTAATCCGTCAGTGAAAGACGTCCCGTAGGACAGCTCATTCTGTCGGGATAAAGAAGAGCGTACTGTATCGGTATCTTCATATCGGGAACGCCCATTTGTGCTATCACCGAGTAGTCGTTGTACTCAACTGCCGAGTGAACGACGCTCTGGCGGTGCACAACTATCTCTATCTGGTCGGGAGTGAGATCAAAGAGCCATTTAGCCTCGATGAATTCAAGTCCCTTGTTCATAAGTGTAGCAGAGTCAATGGTTATTTTATTCCCCATTTCCCAGTTCGGGTGGTGAAGAGCCTGAGCCTTTGTTACGCTTTTCAGCTCCTCGTAGCTTCTGCCGAAGAACGGTCCGCCCGAAGCAGTAAGGATTATCTTGCTGAGCTGCGAGCGCTTGTTGCCCTGTAAGCACTGGAATATAGCCGAATGCTCGCTGTCAACGGGGTATATCCTTACGCCCTTGTCAGCAGCCGCTTTCATTACCAGCTCGCCGCCTGCAACGAGTGTTTCCTTGTTTGCAAGTGCAAGGTCCTTTCCTGCGTCTATGGCTGTAAGTGTGGGAAGAAGTCCTACCATACCCACAACTGAATTGAGGACGATATCAGCTTCATCAAGAGAAGCAAGCTTGCAAAGTCCCTCCATGCCGCTGTAGAGCTTCACGTCAAGGTCGGAGATACGGCTTTTCAGCTCGCCGTACTTCTCCTCGTTATAGATACAAGCATATGCAGGACGGAATTTCCTTATCTGCTGCTCTAACGCCTCAACGCTGCTGTGAGCTGCAAGGGCAGCGACTTTGAGTCTGTGCTTCTCGCAGACCTCAAGGGACTGCGTACCGATAGAGCCTGTCGAACCGAGTATCGACACCGTTTTATTCATTATATTTTCCCCTTTTCACGGAAATAACTTCCGAATGGTTATTTTGTCAAAGTCCTTTATAAAATGCGAAAGGGACTATCCGTGAATAGTCCGTTTCAGAAATATCACTGTACGCCGAATATGGCGATAAATGCATAAAATGTAGGCAGCACGAAAAGAACGCTGTCAAAGCGGTCCATAAGTCCGCCGTGTCCCGGCATTATCTTTCCGTAGTCCTTGAAGCCTATCTGGCGCTTTACCATAGAAGCGGAAAGGTCGCCGACTGTGCCGATAACAGCACATACTATGCCTGTTACGCAGGCGATAACAGCACTCTTTACCGAAAAGCCATAGTAAACGGAGAATGCCACTGCATAAACAACAGCTGTAGTCACGATACCGCCCACAAGTCCTTCAATAGTCTTTTTGGGGCTTATCTCGGGGCAGAGCTTATGCTTGCCTATGGCAACGCCTGTGAAATATGCTCCAGTATCTGCTATCCATGCGCCGCAGAGTCCCATAATGAGCAGAAAAAGTCCGTTATCCGAGTCAAAACGCTCAATACGCACCATTGTAGTCATTGCCTGCGGTACAAGTATCATTACAGCAAGCACGAAGAATACCTGCTCATAGCGTATCTCCTTGTGCTTTCTGAGCCATGTTACGAACACAGCAAAAGCACACAGAAGCACTATCCCGAATACATATAAATTATAATCATGGGCATAGCGCCACGCTTTGAATTCGTTATGCGGCAGTACAGCAGGTCCGTCCACCGAAAGCTTCGTGAATATACCATAGAGTATCGGTACGGCAATTCCGCAAGCCTCGGCTGCAATAAGTATCAGGAAACACTTGTGGAGCTTTACCGCACGGATAAGCTCGAATAGCATTACCGCTATGATAGCTGCAACTGCTATGGGCAGAACAATGGTGTCATGGAAATACAGCACTGCTCCCAGCAGTACAACGCCCACTGCTCCCGAAATGATTCGTGTAAGCATCAGACACCTCCGAAGCGGCGGTTTCTGTGAGCATACTCGATGATAGCCTTGTCAAGCTCCTCGGGAGTGAAATCAGGCCATAAAACGTCGGTGTAGTAAAACTCCGCATAGGCGCTCTGCCATATGAGGAAGTTTGATATTCTCTGCTCGCCGCTTGGACGGATAAGCAGGTCAACATCGGGATAACCTGCTGTGTAGAGGTAATCCGAGATAGTCTGCTCTGTTATATCCTCGGGGCGTATCTCGCCCTTTGCAGCTCTTTCGGCAAGAAGCTTTGCGGCATGAGTTATCTCGTCACGTCCGCCGTAGTTTACAGCCATGAGAATGGTCATCTCATCGTAATCGGCGGAGTCAGCCTCCAGCTTTTCCATTTTTTCGCGTATATCGTCAGCGAAGGCGCTCTTGTCGCCGAGGAACACCATTCTTGTATTCTCGCTGAGGAAGTTTCTTACGTCTGCAAGATAGTCACGGAAAAGGTTCATGAGAGCTCCTACCTCTTCCTGTGAGCGCTTCCAGTTCTCGGTTGAGAACGCATAGAAGCTTATGGTTTTAAGTCCGATGTCCTTGCAGTGACGAACTATAGTACGGAAGTTCTTAGCTCCCTCACGGTGTCCGAGAGAACGTGGCAGACCGCGCTTCTTAGCCCATCTACCGTTGCCGTCCATGATAAATGCCACATGGTCGGGGAGCTTCTCGGGGAGCACCAGTTCATTAGATTCAGATTTGTCTTTTTTTCCAAATAATGCCATATTTCACCAATTATACAGTCATGATCTCTTTTTCTTTGTCTGCTACCATCTTGTCAACTTCAGCACACATCTTGTCGGTAAGGTCCTGAACCTTCTTCTCGCAGTCCTTGAGGTCGTCCTCTGTGATCTCGGAGTTCTTCTTCATTGCCTTGTACTTCTCCATAGTGTCACGTCTGACAGAACGAACAGTTACCTTACACTCCTCGCCGTACTTCTTGATGCTCTTGCAGAGCTCCTTACGGCGGTCCTCAGTGAGCTGAGGGAAAGCAAGACGGATAACGTTGCCGTCGTTTACAGGCTGGATACCGATATCTGAAGCCTGTATAGCCTTTTCGATAAGCTTCAGTGTGGACTTATCCCATGGCTGGATAACGAGAATTCTTGCCTCTGATACGGATACTGCTGCCATCTGGTTAACAGGTGTGGGAGCTCCGTAGTAATCTACCATTACCTTGTCGAGAACACCGGGGTTAGCTCTTCCTGCACGGATAGAAGCAAACTCGTTTCCGAGGGCATTGAGGCTCTTGTTCATTTTTTCCTTAGCGATGTTAAGCTGTTCTTTCATGATAGTGATTCCTTTCGTTTATCAGTCCTCGGATACTACTGTTCCGATATTAGCGCCCATTACGGCGTCATAGATATTGTCGGGACGGCTGAGATCGAATACCAGCATCTTCATGTGGTTGTCACGGCACATAGCGGCAGCAGTGCTGTCCATTACGCCGAGGTCTTCGCCGATGACCTGTGAGAAGGTAAGAGTATCGTACTTCTTGGCGTCGTCAAATTTATGCGGATCCTTGTCGTATACTCCGTCAACGAGAGTAGCTTTAAGGAGTATATCTGCGTCTATTTCAACTGAACGGAGAGCAGCTGCTGTATCTGTTGAGAAGAATGGGTTTCCTGTGCCGCAGCCGAAGATAACTATCCTGCCCTTGTCAAGATGTCTTACAGCTCTGTTGCGGATATAGGGCTCTGCAATAGCAGCCATCTGAAGAGCTGTCTGTACTCTTACTACACAGCCAAGTGATTCAAGTACATCTGCAAGTGCAAGTGCGTTCATTGTTGTAGCGAGCATTCCGATATGGTCTGCACGGGTACGGTCCATAGCTCCGCTGGAACGTCCTCTCCAGAAGTTACCGCCGCCGACAACTACAGCTACCTGAGCGCCTGCGTCAGCACACTTCTTTATGCTCTGACATATCTCTGTAACTACGTCATAGTTGAGACCTGTCTTTTTGTCGCCTGCCAGAGCCTCGCCGCTGACCTTTAATAAAATCCTTTTATACTTTGGTTCCATATAAGCACCTCACAAAAAAATATCTATAGTATATTTTACACTAATTTCATAATAATGTAAAGTATATTCTTTCAAAAAAATCATTTTTAACGAAAAATTTTACAGGAATTTTTCATTTTCAGCGGAGTATTTTTTCTCAACATATCCCATTGTATATTATGCACCAAAATGTTGAAAATTTATCGTCACGATTATTTTTTATTTTTTCTTGACAACTCCCCCTCACCGTGGTATAATATAAAAGCTGATTAATTCGGCAGTAAAAATGGAGAGGTATCGAAGCGGTCATAACGAGGCGGTCTTGAAAACCGTTTGACTTAACGGTCACGTGGGTTCGAATCCCACCCTCTCCGCCATTATTTTTTATCGGTGAGTTTCTCGCTCGTCGGTTTGCGGATTTACCCAAGTGGTGAAGGGGCTCCCCTGCTAAGGGAGTAGGTCGGGAAACCGGCGCGAGAGTTCAAATCTCTCAATCCGCGCCATACCTGCATTCTACGAATGCAGGTTTTTTATTATCTTAATTTCACCTCGTACATCATGAATTTATTATTTTTCACATAAAACAAGTATAGTTTTCATAGAAAATATGCTATACTCTTTTCAAAGGAGGCGATCAGCATGAAAAAAATGATCGGATTCAATAAGGGCGTAAACTTCGGCGGCTGGCTCTCACAGTGCGATTATTCAAAGGAGCACCTCGACACCTTTATTACTGAAAATGACTTTAAAATCGCTGCTTCATGGGGCATAGACCATATCCGCGTCCCATTTGACTATAATATCCTCGAAAACAAGGACGGCTCTTTCAGCGAGGAGGGCTTTGCTTACCTCACTATGGCTGTAAATGCCTGCAAGGCAAACGGACTCAACATTATCCTCGACCTTCACAAGACCGCAGGCTTCTCCTTCGACTACTACGGCGAGGACGAGCACGGATTCTTTGACAGCGAGCAGTATCAGGAGCGCTTCTATCGCCTTTGGGAAGAGGTCGCAAGACGCTACGGCAAGCTTGTTCCAAATGTGGCATTCGAGCTTCTCAACGAGGTAACTGACGCAGAATTCATCGACGCTTGGAACAGGATCGCTAAGGAGTGTATCCGCCGCATAAGAGCTATAGCTCCCGATATCATCATACTTGTAGGAAGCTACTACAACAACAGCGCAAGCACAGTTCAGTATCTGGACGAGCCATACGACGAGAACGTATTCTACAATATGCACTGCTATGAGCCCCTGAAGTTCACACATCAGGGCGCTTACTGGACAGACGCTATCATTCCCGAGGAGCGTATGGCTTTTGAGGCAAGCGAGACCTCTGAGAAATACTTCGAGGAGCTTTTCTCAACTGCTATAGCCAAGGCTGAAAAGCACGGCACAGGTCTTTACTGCGGAGAGTACGGCTGTATCGACGTTATCCCCCCCGAGGACACCGTTAAATGGTACAGAACTATCAATTCCGTATTCAGAAAACACGATATCGGCAGAGCCGCATGGAACTACAAGCGCATGGACTTTGGTCTCTCAGATGACAGACTCAAGGGCGTTCATGACGAGCTCGTTAAATTACTGTAATACAAAAGTTATCCCCTTTGCTTTCGCAAAGGGGATTTTTTTAGTTATCGTTGTAAATAGTATCATCACTTTCTTTTGTATAGCCCGTCTTGTCAAAATATTTGTGCTCTACAGGCTCATTAAGAACAAGGCTTGTAACTTTCATGGTGTCTATCTGACCCATATCAGCAAAGTCTTTTGTATACCTCATTACGATACCCGTCCTCATATCAATAAGCATTTCAAGTGAATAATCACCTTCTGTGTAGCTGATAGCTGCGCATTGTCTGCCGAGTATCTCCTCTACTCCTTCGATATACCATTTGTCAAATTCGTAAAAATCTCCTGCACCCGGATACAGTACATATACATTTTCCACATTCACATGGTATGTATACTGCTGAACAGGCTCGCCTGTTTCCTCATCATAAACCTTTATCCAGCGGTATTGGTCGGGCATATATCTGTCAAGATAATCAAAGGATTCATAGTACCATTCATAATATGTCTTTTCATTTTCATTGACTGATGTAGATATACCGTCATACAGGTAAGTTGTACCGAGTCCGTGTTCCAGATTATTATTGATCTCGCTTTCTATCCTGTAGTATTTGCCTCTGTTATCTGCAAAGCTGTGCTCTTCATCGCTCCAGACATTGCTTCCGTGCTCGCCGCGTATATTATATGTAATATCTGCCGAATCGAAGTAGTTATAGCTGTTCCACATCATATGATAGATAAAGCTCTTGTTTTCAAGGGTATTAAGCTCGTCAAAACCGCCTGCATTCCATATCTGCTGCGCGTACTTCTCTGTATCTACCTTTTTGAATCTGTATGTGCCGTTATTCCATGCATTGTCCAGCTCTGCCAGCAAGCTGCTTGTTTCGGCTGTATTATAATACTTTTTCTCTTCATGGAGCTGTAGCTGTGCAAACTCGCCGTCATTTGAAGGCGCTTCGACAGTCGGGAGCTCATTATTGCTGTTGTGAGCATTCTGGTCTTCTTCGTTTTTCATCTTGACCGAGAATGAAGCTACTTTCCATACACCGTCCTCGGGAAGAAGCTCTATATTCGCAACTACCCTCTGTCCGTCAGGTCTTTCATATTCTCTTGTGCAGGTCACCAGCTTTTCGAGAGAGCCCACTTCAAGGTCTTCAATAATACTATCGCCGTTTACAATAAGCGTCGAACCGCCCTTTTTAAACTCGGACGAGACAAGCTTGTAATTGCTGAAATTATACAAGCCGTCAAAGCCGTATGCATAGCACTTATCAGGCTCGCAAAGGCTCTTTGCATAGACCTTATCGTTATAAAGGATAAACGTCAGTAAATACTTGTTAGCAAACGGATCGTCCTTGAAATCATGGCCTGCCTCATAGCTGCCGATATCAGGACCAACATATTTTTCACGGGAAGCTTTTATAAAAGTATCAGTGAAAAAAGCATCTAATTCCTTCCATGTATCAAGTCTTTCATCTTTAACTGCGTAATAATACTTGGTGATACTCATTTGCTTGCCTACCTCGGGAACGAATTCGTCACTGTTGAACCATATCCCGTCAGAAAGGTCGATTGTATTTGTTTCGGGATACTGAGCTCTCTGTATCAGCTCAACGTTGCTGAGAAGCTTATCCACAACAGTATCATCGCTGAAAATATCAGCTTTTGTCACACCTTCGGAAGTTGCCTCCGTTACGCCGGTATTGCTGCTCGAGCTCATGTGCTGTACCTTTGAGGAACGTGACAGCATTACGCCGCCGAATGCTCCGCCAAAGAGTACTAAAGCAGCCGCTGCTGCGGAAAAATACCTGTAAAGCTTGGGACGGCTGTAGCGTTCAACGCCTTCTGCACTTACGATGAAGCCGTCGTCAGCGGCTTCGCTCTCTCCTGCCTTTAATATATTATACTTTCTTTTGCTTATTTCATATATCTTTTCTTTTCTCTGGTCGTCCACTGCCTTATACCTCGAAGAAATCTTCTCTATGTCCGAATCCTTGTCGCTGAAAATCATATCAAGCTCGTCTTTCATATCCTATCCTCCTATCTGGCAAAGCCTGCCTGCAGTAACAGTCCACGCAGCTTTTTCACTGCACGGCTGCCCCTTGCACGAACATTGTCCGCCGAAAGCTCAACTATTTTGGCTATCTCCTTGGAGCTTCGTCCGTAAAAATACTTCTGTATTATTATTGTAGAGTCGGGCTCGCCCAGCTCGCTGACCTTATCATACAGAAGCCGCCGCATTTCCGTAGTTTCTGCTGATTCCGCAACATTTTCCTCGGAGATGAGCTCCTCTGTATCGTCGATGGAAACGTTCCGCTCCTTGTGACGTGCTACTCTTCTGTATGTATCTACTGCCTTATTGCGTGCAACTGCCGCCACAAAGGATTTGAGGTCGCCCTTTATGTCCTCCTGCTTGTCAAAATAGAAAAAGCAGTGTGCAAAGACATCTCCCACACATTCGTCTATATCCTCGGGCTTTGCATATAGTTTAAGCTTTGCATAAACTATAGTATAGACGTAGTTGAAGTATTTGTCATAAAAGGCTCTCTGTCCCCTTTCGGGAGCAGTTTTTATCAATTGCAGCAATTCAATATCATTCATATAATCCACTTCCTGTCATGTATGTGATAATCGGTATTTGCCCTTTCATTAATACTAATCGCTTGAAGTCCAAAAAACGAAACAAGTGCCGATATATTTTTATCATTTAACCATATAACTGAAAAAAATCTTTTTTCGGGTATTTACTTTTTGAGGGAAATATGGTATGATAATAGTGTTATAGATGTGGTTAGTCATTTTTTTAACAAGGCAGCTATCCTGCCTTATCCACTGGGGAGGGCGTTATGCAGGTCGTTTTATGTGCTCTTATCGGCTATCTCTTCGGCAATATCAACCCTGCTTTCATTATATCAAAGCTCAAGGGATTCGATATACGTCAGAGAGGCTCGGGAAATGCGGGAGCTTCAAACACTGTTATCACTGTCGGAAAGAAAGCAGGTCTTTTTGTTGCCCTTTTCGACATCTTCAAGGCTGTTGCAGCCTCGCTTTTAGATGCTTATCTGTTCCCACAGCTCAGATTTGCAAAAATCCTTGCAGGTTCATGCTGTATTCTGGGACATATCTTTCCTGCCCTTATGAGATTCCACGGCGGAAAAGGTCTGGCTTCTCTGGGCGGAACTATCCTCGCATTCAATCCGATCGTATTTGTACTGCTTCTCGGCTTTGAGATGATACTGGGCTTCTCTATGGACTATGTATGCGTTGTGCCTGTTACAGGCTCTGTGATATTCACTATGATATACGCTCTTATCACGGGCGATCCCGTCGGTACAGCTATACTTTCCGTTGTGGCACTGGTCATTCTCTTCAAACATATCGAAAATTTCAAGAGAATACAGAACGGCACGGAGGCTCATATAAGCTTCCTGTGGAAAAAGGAACAGGAGATCGCAAGGATCAAAAAAAATACAGACGATTAAAAAAGTCCCTTCGGGGGCTTTTTTGTGACCTCATATGCGTCAGCCGCAGCGCTCAGTTACTCAGCGGCAGTTAGGAGTCTTTTTTATGCAGAGCAAAACCTCGGATATGTGCGAGGGACCTCTGGTCAGCAAGATAATTCTTTATACTATCCCTATCATTCTCACAGGCGTTTTGCAGCTTCTTTTCAACGCTGCCGACCTTGTAGTGGTAGGACGGTGCTGCGGTGATATCTCCGTCGGCGCTGTAGGTGCAACAGGCGCTCTTATAAACCTTATAGTAAACCTTTTCATCGGTCTGTCCGTCGGCGCAGGTGTTACAGTTGCTCACGGCATAGGCTCGGGCAGGGCTGAGGACGTCCGCAGGACAGTCCACACGGCGATACCTGCCGCATTTATAAGCGGAGCTTTCCTCACCGTAATCGGTGTGCTTTTCTCGGGTACTTTTCTGAAAATGATGGATACTCCAGCAAATGTACTGCCCCTCTCGGCGGCATACATGAAGATATACTTCTGCGGAACTATCCCCAGTATGCTCTATAACTTCGGCTCGGCGATACTCCGTGCCGCAGGAGACACAAAGAGTCCGCTTTACTTCCTTACAATTGCAGGCGTACTCAATGTAATACTCAATCTTTTCTTTGTTATCGCACTGAAAATGGAGGTAGCAGGAGTAGCACTTGCCACTTCCCTTTCACAGGCTCTTTCAGCTGCTCTCATTGTCCGCGCTCTTATGAAAAGAGAGGACGCCTGCAAGCTGGAGCTGAAAAAGATGAAGATTTACGGCAGACAGCTCAAGCGTATAATACAGATAGGCTTCCCTGCGGGACTACAGTCGTCAATATTTGCAATTTCCAATGTAATCATACAGTCCTCTATCAACGAATTCGGAAACACACTTGGACACGTTGTTCTGTCGGGCAATTCAGCCGCTCAGAACATCGAGGGCTTCGTATATACCTCGATGAACTCCTACAGTCAGACCTCGCTGAACTTCACAGGTCAGAACTACGGCGCAGGCAAGCTTGACCGAATCAAAAAGATAATGTGGATATGCCTTATCGCTGTTTTCTGCACGGGTATGGCTCTTGGACTCACGGCGCTGTTCTTCGGAAGACCGCTGCTGTCCATATATCTCACCGACTCCGAGGAGGCTATAAAATACGGCATGATACGTATGACCTATATCATGATACCATACTTCCTGTGCGGACTTATGGACGTGACTACGGGACTTATCCGCGGTCTTGGGCGCTCTGTGCTGCCTATGCTCATAACCGTTATAGGCGTTGTCGGCATAAGGCTGGGCTGGATATTCGGCGTGTTCAGGATACCGAAATACCACTCTCTGCAAAGCCTTTACTTCTCATACACCATTTCATGGTTAGCAACGTTTCTCGTTGAACTTGGAGTTTTCCTGTTCATTATGCGAAAACTGAAAAAGGAACAAAATGAATGATATTCACATCAAAAAGGACGGCTCACGCCGTCCTTTTTCTATTTTCCTGTTACCTCACAAGAAGTGAACGCCGCTTCTGCCTCACGGATAAAGTATCCTTGCTCGGCACTGCACACAGGACACTCCTGCGGAGGCTCGCTGCCCACATGGATATGACCGCAGTTAAGACATATCCAGCGCTGCTGGGTATCGTCGCTGCGGAAGAGCCTGCCCTCACGGTAGAGCCCTGCATAGTAAGCAAACCGAGTACCATGCTCCTTTTCTATCTTGGCTATGGCGCGGAACTTCCGAGCTGCCTCGGTGAAGCCCTCGTCGTCTGCGATACGAGCAAAGTCGGGATATACAACTACGTGCTCCTTTTCCTCTTCCTTCTGCGAAGCGTCAAGAAGCTGCCCGATATCCTCGAACACATCGGCGGGATAGCCTGCGGTAACGTCAACTGTCTGTCCTGCGGCGTCCTTCATAAGCTTCCAGAACACCATTGCATGGCGTTCCTCCTGCTCGGCTGTGAACCTGAACATACGCTCAAGTCCGATAAGTTTCTGCTGCTGAGCTATAAGCGCCGCCTGATAATATCTCTGACGTGACTGGCACTCACCAGCAAAAGCCCGCATGAGATTCATGCGGGTCTGGCTTTTGTTAAGATCTGTTTGCATGAGACCACTTCCTTTCAGAAGCAGTATCTGCAAATTTTTTCAAATTATTCCGAAATATCAGTCGTCCAGTATCGTGTAGCGGTATTTCATGATGTTCTCCGGATTCTTTAATCTGATATTCTGGATATGTCCGCACTGCGGGCAGGCGTCACAAATGACCTGACTTCTCTTTGGTTTCAGCTTCATCTCTTCTCCTTCGGGATAAAACTGTACCGCATAAGGAGTCACAAGAGTTCCTTTTACGACTTTAGTCGCGCAATACTCACAAACATTATCCATTAAATCGCCCCCCTTGCAGAAAAAAATAGGATTTTTCTTATTATACCATATTTTTCGGCTTCTGTCAACAAAAAGAGCGGACTTATTTGCCCGCTCTTTTAATGAATTCAGCTGTTTTTTATATCTCGTTTACTTTTCTCTTGATGTAAGAAGTGTGGAGAACCTCATGAGCCTTGTGGCTACCAGGCTTCTCGAAGAATTCCTCATAAACCTTCTTGATAGCAGGGTTCTCGTGAGACTGACGGAGAGGCATTGACTTGTCGAGGTTGTAGAGAACCTTAGCTCTCTCTTCTCTGATGTCAACGAAGTTTCTTACGCCCATTGGAACCTGTGGCTGACCGCCGCCGTTTACACAGCCGCCGGGACAAGCCATGATCTCGATGAACTGAGCCTTGCAGCTGCCGTCTCTGATGCTGTCAAGAACCTTTCTTGCGTTAGCAAGACCGCTTGTAACGATAACGTTTACATCTGTACCTGCAACGTTGTATGTTGCTTCCTTGATATCCTTCGTACCGCGAACCTCAGGGAGGTCAGTTACATTGTCGCCTGTGAGTGTATATACAGCAGTTCTGAGAGCTGCTTCCATAACTCCGCCTGTAGCGCCGAAGATAACGCCTGCACCAGTAGAGATACCGAGCGGATCATCGAACTTCTCATCAGGAAGTGAGTTGAAGAGGATACCTGCACGTTCGATCATTCTGCCGAGTTCACGTGTTGTAAGAGCATAATCAACATCAGGTACGCCTGCAGCACTCTGATCAGGTCTGCCGATCTCGAACTTCTTAGCTGTACATGGCATGATAGAAACCATAACGATGTTCTTTGGATCGATACCCATCTTCTGAGCGTAATATGTCTTAGCAGTTGCACCGAACATCTGCTGAGGTGACTTACATGTTGAAAGGTGATCGAGAAGATCAGGATAGTAGTGCTCACAGAACTTAACCCAACCGGGTGAGCAAGATGTGATAAGAGGAAGTGTTCCGCCGTTCTTGAAACGATCGAGGAACTCGTTAGCCTCTTCCATGATTGTAAGGTCAGCAGCAAAGTCTGTATCGAATACCTTGTCAAAGCCGAGTCTTCTGAGAGCTGCCACCATCTTGCCCTCTACGTTTGTGCCAATAGCATTGCCGAAGCACTCGCCGAGACCTGCACGAACAGCAGGAGCTGTCTGAACGAGAACAGTCTTCTCAGGATCAGCGATAGCTGCCATAACTTCCTTAGTGTAGTCCTTCTCAGAGAGAGCGCCAACAGGACATACTGCGATACACTGTCCGCAGGATACGCAGCTTGTCTCGCCGAGTCCCATGTCGAATGCAGAACCGATATATGTCTTGAATCCACGCTCGTTAGCGCCGATAACGCCGATGCCCTGTGTCTTTGCACATACTGCTACGCAGCGGCGGCAAAGGATACACTTGTTATTGTCACGGTACATATGAGGAGCAGAATTGTCAACCTCGTACTCGTTCTTAACGCCGTCGTAAACTGTAGCGTCCTCAACGCCGTAGTCCTTAGCAAGCTTCTGGAGCTCGCAGTTGCCGCTTCTTACGCAGGAGAGGCACTTTCTGTCGTGAGTTGAAAGAATGAGCTCGAGAGTCCTCTTTCTTGACTCGATTACCTTTGGAGAGTTTGTGAGGATCTCCATATTGTTGGAACATGGGTATACGCAGCCTGCAACCAGACGGAAGCCTCTGCCCTCGTTTACCTCAGTAACGCAGATACGGCAGGCACCGATCTCGTTGATCTCTTTCATATAGCAAAGTGTAGGAATCTCAAATCCAGCCATGTGAGCAGCTTCAAGAACAGTAGTGCCCTTGGGGACTTCTAATTCAACACCGTTGATTTTTACTGTAATATTTTCCATTACTATTCCTCCGCTTACTTCTTGATGATTGCCTTGAACTTACATGTAGCGATACAAGCACCGCACTTCACGCACTTAGTCTTGTCGATCTCCATTGCAGCAAGCTTCTTGCCCGGAGCGATATAGTCAGTTCTTGTGATAGCGGAAGCAGGACACTGCTTAGCACACATACCGCAGCCGATACACTTGTCCTTTTCGATCTCGAAGCTGAGGAGGTCCTTACATACGCCAGCAGGACACTTCTTGTCAACAACGTGAGCGATGTACTCGTCACGGAAGCATCTGAGTGTGGAGAGAACAGGGTTTGGAGCTGTCTGACCGAGACCGCAGAGAGAGTTAGCCTTGACGTGGTAAGCCAGCTCTTCAAGCTTGTCGAGGTCCTCAAGAGTTCCCTTGCCCTTTGTGATCTTGTCAAGGATCTCCCACATTCTCTTAGTACCGATACGGCATGGTGTACACTTACCGCATGACTCGTCAACAGTGAATTCGAGGAAGAACTTAGCGATATCAACCATACAGTTATCTTCGTCCATAACGATAAGTCCGCCTGAACCCATCATTGAACCGATACCGATGAGGTTATCGTAGTCAATCGGGATATCGAAGTTTGAAGGATCGATACATCCGCCTGAAGGACCGCCTGTCTGAGCAGCCTTGAACTTCTTGCCGTTCGGGATACCGCCGCCGATCTCTTCGATAACTTCGCGGAGTGTTGTACCCATAGGAACTTCAACGAGACCTGTGTTCTTGATCTTTCCGCCGAGAGCGAATACCTTAGTACCCTTTGACTTCTCGGTACCCATTGATGCGAACCACTCTGCACCGTTGAGGATTATCTGTGGGATATTAGCATATGTCTCAACATTGTTGAGGATAGTTGGCTTCTGGAAAAGACCTTTTTCAGCTGGGAAAGGAGGTCTTGGACGGGGCTCGCCGCGGTTGCCCTCGATAGATGTCATAAGAGCTGTCTCCTCACCGCAAACGAAAGCGCCTGCACCGAGACGGAGGTCGATATCGAAGCAGAAATCTGTTCCGAAGATGTTCTTGCCGAGCATACCGTTCTCACGAGCCTGCTTGATAGCGATGTTAAGACGCTCAACAGCGATAGGATACTCAGCGCGGACATAAATATAACCCTGTGTTGCGCCGATAGCATAACCTGCGATAGCCATAGCCTCAAGTACAACATGGGGGTCGCCCTCGAGTACTGAACGGTCCATGAATGCACCCGGATCGCCCTCGTCAGCGTTACAGCAAACGTACTTCTGGTCAGCGTTCGGAACGATGTTGCGGGCGAGCTTCCACTTCATACCTGTGGGGAATCCGCCGCCGCCTCTTCCGCGGAGACCTGAATCGAGGATTGTCTGGATAACGTCCTCAGGAGTCATAGTTGTGAGGACCTTACCGAGAGCCTCATAACCGTCACGTCCTATGTACTCGTTGATATTTTCAGGATTGATAACACCGCAGTTTCTGAGAGCTACACGGTGCTGCTTTTTGTAGAATGAAGTATCGTCGAGAGACTTGATCTCGTCGCCTGCAACTGTCTCCTCATAGAGGAACTCCTTAACAGGGTTGCCGCCGATGAGGTGCTCGTCAACGATACGTGGGATCTCGTCTACCTTAACACGTGAGTAGAAAGAGCCCTCCGGGTATACGATCATGATAGGACCGCGCTCACAGAGACCGAAGCATCCTGTCTTAACGATCTGTACCTTATCTGTAAGTCCCTTATCTGCAAACTGCTTTTCGAGCTCCTCAATGATCTTTGGTGAGCCTGAAGATGTACATCCTGTACCGCCGCAGACAAGGACGTGTCTTTCATATTTTGAAGAAGCATTGCCATGTGTTCTGAGAGCAACTTCGCCCTTCATGCTGTCTCTGACAACCTTGAGTTCTTCAAGAGTTTTCATAAATTAACCTCCTAAATGGTAATGTTTGGAATCAAGCGTATTTTTCAATGATCTTATCTACGTCGTCAACAGTAAGACGTCCGTAAACGTCCTCGTTTACTGTGAGGACAGGTGCAAGACCGCAGGCACCGATGCAGCGGCAGGCGTCAAGTGAGAACTTACCGTCTGGAGTGCACTCGCCTCCGCCTATTCCAAGCTTTTCCTGAAGCTTATTGTAGATATCTCCTGAACCTTTAACATAGCAAGCTGTACCGAGACAGACAGAGATTGTGTACTCTCCCTTTGGATACAGTGAGAACTGAGCGTAGAAAGTTACAACGCCGTAGATCTTCTCGAGCGGGATACCTGTGTTGTCGGAAATAATTGCCTGGACCTCAATTGGAAGGTAGCCGTAAATTTCCTGAGCCTTCTGAAGGATAGGCATAAGAGCACCCTTGTCGTTCTTCTTTTCTTCGATGACATTGAGGAGCTCAGCCTCCTGCTCTGGAGTACCCTTGAAGGGAACAGTTGATTTAGCTGAATTCATTTAATGGACCTCCTTGTGTATTAGCTGTGAAAAATGTAACAATGTCGACCATAAAAAATTTATGAGACAAAATATCATATCTCACATATCCTATGTATTATAACATAAAACGCGAAAAATTGCTATCGCCATTTTAGCCTAATTAGCCCCAAAATTACTGTATATTTTGCACAATTATAGCTAATAGTGACCACTCGGCGCAAAATAAGTTTTACAACTGTCAAGGCTCTTAGCGTGCCGATAGGTTTAGTTGAAAAGTATCCCCACTTGTACAAATGTCAGAGTTTTCCGAAATATTAATTCGATTCTTTTATGAACAAATTATGAGCTCTTTTGATTTTAACGTTTTACCAAGTATTTATACCCCAAACGATATCCCCTCGGCTTGAAAAAAAGCTTGCAAAATCAAAACTTACAAGATAATACTTATTTACATAAAATTCACAAAACATAAGCTCTTCATTTTATTGACAAATCAATTTTAGTATTGTATAGTAAACTTATAATATATATAACGCACGTTTTTTCGGCTGATGCTTAGCCATTATCGCCTGATAAAAGACAGAAAAAAATCACTTCAGAAAATGTCAGGTGAAGCCCGGCAGCTTCATGACAGAATGTCCTGCACTGCGTTCTGTTAAACATTGACATCGCCGTTTCAGACAAGGAGGAACTTATGAGTTTACCGAATGATCCCGTTATTTTATTAAGCTATATCAATACGCTTCTTCGTGACGAATACCCGTCCTTTGAGGAGCTGTGCAAGAGTCTTTGCACCTCTGCGGACGATATCAGCTCAAAGCTTGAAAAGATAGGTTATGTATATGATCCAAACACTAATTCATTCAGATAGTATCCCGTCTTAGCTGATTCGTTTGATCTGACGCGGATACTCAGTCGGCTTCTTGCCGAATGGGAGGGCTTATGAACACGATCATCAAAAAACTGACGGCGGCTGCTTCTTCCGCAGTTATCGCCGTGTGCTCCGTTGGCTTCAATTACAGCTTCGGAGCTGACACCGAAGAAAAGACATATAAAGTACATTTTGAGCTGGGCGACGATGTAACTATCGTTCCCGACGACGACGGAAATGTACCCGATATCAAGGATAGAGAAGGCACTTTTGATTCTACCCTTATAATACCTACAGCCGAGCTACAAAGAGAGGGCTACTACTTCAAGGGCTGGACCGACGATAATGTTTACGGCTATATCGGCGGACGAGTTTACCATATCCCCGATCACGATGTTACTATCACCCCTGTGTGGCAGAAAAAAGATGACAAGGTCTACCACACCGTAAAATTCAGCGTTGTTATCGACGGCGAAGTACGCGAGGACTATGAGAAAATGGTTCCCGGCGAGAAAGTCCGTGCAGGCGCTCTTGTAGAGATACCTATGAACGTTTTCCCACGCAGCGGATATACTCAGAGCGGCTGGACAGACGGCACCCACGTCTTTGCAGGTCAGCAGTACATCGTTGTGGGCGATGAGGACATCACTCTTGAGCCAAACTGGTGCAAGAAGTACAAGCTTACCTACACCGTCGGAGACGCCGACAGGATAAACGGTGCTGTAAAGCAGGAATATGAGGTAATGGAAACAGGTGCTGTAAATCTCCAGAGCAACGACCGTTTCTCCAGAAGCGGATTCAATATCATCGGCTGGCACTGCGAAACTGACGGTCAGGATTACAAATGCGACCAGAAGTTCGTTATGCCTGCAAACGATGTTGTTATGACTCCTATCTGGAACCCTATCAATTACACTATTGTATTCTTTGCTAATACAGGCTCAAGCAAAGACGATATCAGAGTAAAGGGCAAGACAGATACAACAATACAGGTTCCGGAGTGTACAGTCAAGAGAGACGGCTATACATTCGGCGGCTGGCAGAGAGATGATAAGATATATCAGGCAGGCGAGGATTTCCTTATTGAGGGAGCACAGCCTGGCATTGGTATCTCGTTCAAGGCTGTATGGAATGCTGAGGGCAGTGAGACTACAACAACTACCACATCTGAAACTGCAACAACAACTTCTTCTGTAACAACAACGTCTGCAACTACAGCTCCTATCCTTTCAACAACATCTACAACAGCTGTAATGGCTTATGAGATAAGCGTTGTTGACAAGGCGTCAGGCAAGCTTATCAACGACGTTTACCTCAGCGCTAAGGATACCATTATTGAAAACGGTTCTTCAAGAGTATCCGGATTCCCTGTGGATACAAAATCAGCAAACCCAAAGAAAGTTGATTTCAAGGGTATCAAAAACTTTGAGGGCATTACAAATATAAGCGATTTCCAGATAGTTCAGAATATCTACAACGGATTTGCGTATAAGCTCAGTGAGGACGATATCACAAGCGAGGTAAAGGACGGTACCGCTTATTACACAGTTAAGGTCGCTAAAAAGGTATATCCCGATGATGTAAGACCTTATTCACACGTTGTAAGAGTCTACGACAAGGCAACAAAGGAACTCGTAAACAACGCTGTCGTTATGGGAGCATGGAATATCGTATATGAGGACGGCGGAGTAACAGGTCCTATCTCACAGATAGATACCTCCGCAGCTAATCCTGCTATCATAAGCTATGAGAAGTACAAGGACGCTAAGGTTTGCAGCTTCAGTATAAACGGCGTTGAGGAAGGTTCTCCTTACACATTCAACAAAGAGAACTACACTACCGAGGACGACGGCGTTCAGCACATCATCTACCATAATGTGTATCTCACAAAGTCTGAGATAAATTACGGCGACGCCAACAGCGACGGAAATGTTGATATGTCAGATGTAGTTCTTATCATGCAGGCTCTTGCCAATCCTAACAAGTTCGATATAAACGGTACAGATGACAACCATATCACTGAAAAGGGCAGAACAAATGCCGATGTATGGAACACAGGCGACGGTCTCACTACTGAGGACGCACTCCATATCCAGAAGTATCTCCTCGGTCTCTGCGACATAACAGGCAAGGCGGAAATGACTTCTTCACCCGAATAAACATAACAAAAAAGGACTGCTTTTAGGCTGCTCCCCTTAACGGAAAAAGCGGGCTACCGAGCCGTAAAGTAACGGCTTATATTTGGTAACCTGCGATTCCGCCAAAGGGGGCTCCCCTTGCAGTCCTTTTTCTTTTATATAACGCCAAGACCTTCGAGAAGAAGCTTCAAGCCTATGAGTATAAGGATAGTTCCGCCTGCTATCTCGGCTTTTTTCTCATATTTGCTGCCGAACTTGTGACCGATGAAAACTCCCACAAGCGAAAGGACAAAGGTTATCGCGCCTATCATAGTGACCGAGAACAACAGGTCTGTTTTTTCTGCGGCAAAAACTATTCCTACCGCAAGCGCGTCAATGCTTGTTGCTATGGCAAGCAGTGTGAGTTCCTTTAAGTCGAGCCTGTACTCCTTGTCTGTGTCGTCCTGCTCATCATCCTTTATAGCTTCAATTATCATCTTTCCGCCGATAAAGGCAAGAAGTCCGAATGACACCCAATGGCTGAACGAGCTTATTATGTCTGCGAAGCGGCTCCCGAGAAAATATCCTATAACAGGCATTATCCCCTGAAATACTCCGAAGAACAAAGCTGTTATGACTCCGCCCTTTAAATTGAGCTTTTTCATGCTCAGCCCCTTACAGACTGATACTGAAAATGCGTCCATTGCAAGACCAACGGAGATAAGCAGAAGTTCGACTAAACTCATAAAAAACGTCCTCTCATAAAAAAATTCGGATACCATTGTACCCGAACCTCACTCAGGTACGACGATAAAGCCGTACATGAGTCTCATTATTTAAGGCAAAACCGAACGCTTTCGCGTTAGTATGTCGGCTTGCCGCACACTTTCGTATGTTAACTACTCCCTCACATAACAATGCTTATTATACATTGTATTTCATTGCCTGTCAATATATTACAGTTAGCATAACAAAACAGACATAGTATACCATAATACTTATATGGAAGTTTTATGCTTATTATTGAGAGAACCCCTTTTGAAAAAGGGGCCCTCTGACGGAGGACGTCCCCTCTGTCACTGCGTGACATCTCCCCGCACTGCGGGGAGTCACTCTCAAACTCTCTCCCTAAAACTTTCAGTTTTATTTTTTCTCATATAGGGCGCTCTATATAATAAAAAAGCCCTGCCAAAAATACAGGAGCGCCCTATATGAGAAAAAATCAGCTAAAAAAGTCTTTGGAAAGGGGTATGGGGGAAAGCCTTTCTTCAGAAAGGGTTCCCCCATAATTAAACTATAAGCTTTTATATTAGTATTGCGGATACTATCCCCTGTTTTATTATTCTTCGTCAGGCATTTCCCAGTTATGGTAAACGTTCTGAACGTCGTCGTTCTCTTCGAGGTGCTCAAGGAGAAGATTCATCTTCTTGATATGATCCTCGTCTGTGAGAGTTGTATAAGTAGAAGGTATCATCTCAGACTCGGCAGAAATAACATTATAGCCCTTTTCTGTAAGTCCCTCGCGGAGAGCGTGAACGCTCTCGGGAGCGCACTCGATCTCAACTGTTTCCTCGTTGATGTCGAAGTCCTCGCCGCCGAACTCAAATACGTCTTCCATTACCTTGTCCTCGTCGAGACCTGTGTTCTCAAGGATAACGATACCCTTGTTTGTAAACATGAATGATACACAGCCGATAGTACCGAGGTTTCCGCCGAACTTATCGAAATAGTGACGAACCTCGCCTGCTGTTCTGTTTCTGTTGTCTGTAAGACACTCTACGATAACAGCTACGCCGTTAGGACCGTATCCCTCGTAGGTTATGTTCTCATAGTTGTTCTTGTCGCCGTCGCCTGCTGCCTTTTTGATGATACGCTCGATATTGTCGTTAGGCACGTTGTTGGACTTTGCCTTGGCGATAAGGTCACGAAGCTTGCTGTTGTTGTTAGGATCGGGACCGCCCTCCTTAACTACAACGGTGATCTCACGTCCGATCTTGGTGAAGATCTTGCCCTTTGCAGCGTCGGTAGCTTCCTTTTTACGTTTGATATTGTTCCATTTTGAATGACCTGACATAGTTTACACTCCTATCTGTTCATTTTCGTTTATATTTGAATTTATAATAAGTTCAAACAGTTCCCTAATACGTTCATTTCCGCCTGTGAGATAGAGATAGCCGAAAAGGCACTCCAGCGCCGTAGCTCTGCGGTATTCCGCAGCGTCGGCGTGCTTGGGAACTGTATTTCCCGTGGCATTCCTGCCTCTTTTCAGCACCGCAAGTTCATGGTCGCTTAGATTCTCAGCCACAAGGTCATACGCCTTGGACTGAAACTCCGCACAAACCAGCTTTATCTTTGCGGAATGGAGCTTCGCAACAGGCATATTTGCCTGACGAAGCAGATACTCCCTCACAAGGGTATCGTAAACGCTGTCTCCCAGAAATGCAAGAGTCAGCGGACTGTATGAATTAGCTTCACGCTCGGTAAGTTTTTCTGTGCTCATATCAGTTTACAAAGTCGAACTCGAAGCCCTCAAGGCTTACGGTGTCGCCCTCCTGTATGCCCATTTCCTCAAGCTTTGCAATAATGCCGCTGTTGATAAGCACACGCTGGAAATACTGGAGCGACGAATAGTCGTCGGGATCAACAGTACGCATGATAGGCTGTATCCACGGTGCGTCAACGAAGTAGACATCGTCCTCGACTGTTATCTCGAACTTCTTGTCAACGCCCAGCATCTCGTCAAGCTCCTCCTGCGGTATGGGCTCTGCCTCGAATTCCTTTATAGGCGGCAGTGTGTCAAGCACTTCGGATATCTTTTTCACAAGCTCCGATGTGCCCTGAGTTGTTGCAGCCGATATGCAGAAAAATGGTATATTCTTGTCCTCTATATATTTGCGGAACTTTTCTATCTGCTCCTCAGTCGCCATGTCTGATTTATTGGCAGCCACTATCTGAGGACGCTCTGCAAGCTCCTCGTTGAACTTGGCAAGCTCCGCGTTTATAACATCGAAATCCTCGCAGGGATCACGTCCCTCAATGCCCGAAACATCGACTACATGGACTATAAGCCTACAGCGCTCGACGTGTCTGAGGAACTCATGTCCCAGTCCTACACCGTCGCCTGCGCCCTCGATAAGTCCGGGGATATCAGCCATTACGAAGGACTTCTCCTCCTCTACCCTTACAACTCCGAGAACAGGAGTGAGAGTAGTAAAATGGTAATTTGCTATCTTTGGCTTTGCTGCGCTGACAACAGAGATAAGTGTGGATTTTCCGACGTTGGGGTATCCCACAAGTCCTACGTCAGCAAGGAGCTTCAGCTCCAGAGTCACCTCGAACTCCTCGCCAGGATAGCCCGGCTTTGCGAATTTTGGTATCTGGCGTGTTGAGGTAGCAAAGTGGACATTGCCCTTGCCGCCCTGTCCGCCTCTTGCAAGGACCTTTGGCTCGTCCGTGGACATATCCGCCATTATCCTGCCGCTCTTTGCGTCGCGTATGACAGTACCTCTCGGCACCTTTATAATAAGGGGCTGTGCGCTTTTTCCCGTGCAGTTTCTACCGCTGCCGTTTTCCCCGCGGTCAGCCACATATTTCCTCTTATACCTGAAATCTATCAGAGTCGAGAAATTATCATCGACCTGAAAAATCACATCTCCGCCGCGTCCGCCGTCGCCGCCGTCGGGACCGCCTGCCGCTACATACTTTTCGCGGTGAAACGATACAGCGCCGTCGCCGCCGTCACCTGCTTTGATCATTATTTTCGCCTGATCAACGAACATTTCCGTCCTCCGTTTCTAAAGAAAAATCCCAAGCGAAAGCTCGGGATTTATTGTCACGTTATGGCTGTTACTGCTCAATCTCGTAAACAGAAACCTTCTTACGGTCACGTCCGTAACGCTCAAACTTTACCTTACCGCTTACTGTAGCGAATAATGTATCATCTGAACCGATGCCGACACCGTTACCAGGGTGGATATGTGTTCCTCTCTGACGAACGAGAATGTTGCCAGCCTTAACAAACTGACCGTCTGCTCTCTTAACGCCAAGTCTCTTAGCCTCAGAGTCACGTCCGTTCTTTGTGGATCCGCCGCCCTTCTTATGAGCAAAGAACTGCATACTAATCTTAAACATACTTACACCTCCGAAATAGTGATTTTGATCGTGTTAGGGTACTCTTCCAGTATAGCCTCAAAATGCTGTTTTAAAACATTCAGCAGACGCGAAGGTATCTCTCCCCCGTCACCGCAGATACATTCGATAACGTTATCCCCCACAGTCACCTGCGGTTTCAAACCGAATTCATCGAGGATATTTGCAGTAAGCTGTACCGCTGATGAAACAGCCGCACAGACAACGTCCTTTCCGCTCTCGGCATAGCCTGAGTGGCCGCTGAACTTAAAGCCTGTCAGAAGTCCCTGCTTTTCATAAAATTCTGCGCGGATCATGATCAAGCCTTGATAGCTTCGATCTTGACCTGAGTGTAAGGCTGTCTGTGTCCCTGCTTTCTCTTTTCACCCTTCTTAGGCTTGTAAGTGAAAACAGTGATCTTCTTAGCCTTGCCGTTCTTCAGAACCTTTGCGCTTACAGCTGCACCGTCAACATAAGGTGTACCGATCTTGAGTCCATCGTCTGCTCCGAGAGCTACTACCTTGTCGAAAGTAACTGTCTCATCAGCCTCAGCTGCGAGCTTCTCGATGAAGATGATATCTCCCTCGTTTACCTGATACTGCTTTCCGCCGGTTTCAATAACTGCGTACATATTGTGGCACCTGCCTTTTCAATAAACTCGCTGTTACAGGCGTGTGAGCGCACAACTTTAAAGCCTGTTTACAAGCGGCAATACTATTTTATCACAAAGATACGGCTTTGTCAAGCTTTTTTTGCAATATTCCCTATGCAAAATCATTTACTTTCAATATAGCCAAAAGATTTTGGGGCTTATATGTCATTCCCCCGCCTTTGGCGGGGGAAAATGCGTTTTTATGCAGTGAAATATTCAGCTTACCAGACTCTGTAGTTCTCCTCGCCTATCTTATAGCTTGTACCCGGAACATAGAGGTCGTTTGGCTTGATTTCCTTGCCCTGCTCCTTAGCAGTGTCGATAGCTCTCTTGAGCTCTCTGAACGCAACGCTGTTTGTAACGATACGTGTTACGTTCTCCTGACTCGGGTTTGTGCTGAGGTATTCGAGCACAGCCTGCTGGAGGTAGAAATAGGTACGAAGCTGAGTTTTCTTGAACTCGATGCTCTGCTGTGCGTCGCCCTCGCCCTCAAGGAGGAAGAGGCTGTCGCCCTCACGGTAGCCCAATGTGAACTTTGCAAATATCTCGGGGATAAATACTCTTATCTCACCTGCAAGTCCCTTGTTGCCGCCGACCAGCTCCTCGAGCTTGTCAGCCATTGCAACATACTCGTCGTGGTTGTTTATCTTCTCCATCATGCTGATAGTCTCTCTTGCAGCGTTCATTACCAGCTCCTTGTCGAACGGGCACTGGTCGTCCTCACGCTGAACGAAGATAGCGTACTGCTTCTCTGAAACAAAGGTCTCATCAGCAAACATTTCTTCTTCAACATACTTCTCAAAGTACTTAGGAAGCTCTACAAGCACAGAGCCGTTCATACGGACCTCGATTATCTTCTTCTCCTTGTACTTTGCAAGATATATTCTCAGCCAGTAGTACTTCTTTGAGCCCAGATACTTAGGTATCTCTGTGCTGATGAAGTTAACCAGCATCGTTGGCGGCTTGTCCTTAACGCCTATTCTTACTACAGACTGGCAGTACATATCGAAATCGTAGTGCTGTCTGAGGAAATCAACAGGAACGTGGATAGGATTCTTCTTATTGATTGACTGATCGAGCGGGTGCCATACGCCGCCGTAGAATATTTCTACAGCCATTTTAGCAGCCTCTGTCACGTCCTTGCCCTGTGAGTCAACAGGCTCGATAAGGGGCTCGTCGAAGTCGTCGTGCTTTACGATAAAGATAGTCTGAAGTATAAGTACACCATCAGTTTCATCTGCCTTGCCTACCTGAACATCAATGGTAAAGCCCTTTGGCATAATGACACAGTCATCATAGAGAGTACCCTTCAGCTTCTCGTTGAGGTTTTCGAGCACCATGCTCTTTATGTCAGCTCTTATATCAGTATTCTGAACTTCCTCTGTCTTCTGATTATTGTTGTTTTTCTTCTTGAAAATTCCCATTTTCTATTCTCCTTAATTTGATGATATCAATATATGCTCTGCATAATATTAAACTGTGAATTTAACTGCTGCCCAGCCCTCGCGGACTTCGGGCTCAGGATCCTTGAAGCCAACGGACTTCAGCGCGTCTATGACCTCGTCCATACGCTCCTCGATGATACCCGAAACAATGAGGATACCGCCTTTTTTAAGGTAGCGCAGGAAGCTTTCCTTCATGGCGATGAGTACGTCCGCAACGATATTTGCTGCGATTATGTCATACTTGTCGTCTATCTCATCGGCAAGCTTCTCGTCGGTGAGGATATTGCCGAAGTAAGTCTTGTAAACATCGGGTGAAATGTGGTTCTTGACTGCATTTTCAAGAGCAGTTGCCGCCGCATTTTCCTCGATATCCACTGCAACAGCGCTCTTTGCGCCTAAAAGCATAGCTCCGATAGAGAGTATACCGCTGCCGCAGCCCATATCCAGAAGCTTGTCGCCCTTATTCAGGTACTTTTCCAGTACCTCAAGACAAAGCCTTGTGGTATGGTGCTTGCCTGTGCCGAAGCTTGAAGCAGGATCAATTTCAAGGATTATCCTGCCGTCGGAGTTGTCATACTCCTCCCATGAGGGCTTGATGACCAGCTTTTCGCCTACCTTGAAGGGCTTGAAGTACTGCTTCCAGTTGTTAGCCCAGTCCTCCTCGCGGATACTTGACATTTCGGCTTCAAGTCTGCCGTAAGCGCCCTCGGTATCGGCTGCCTTCATCTCGGCAAGCATGGACTTGATAGCGATGAGCATTTCTGCTCCCTGACCGTTTGTCGGTATATAGACCGTGACGCAGGTCTCACACTCGGAAAGTCCCATAAGGTCGTCGTCGATATAGTCCCACTGACCGTTCTTGTTTTCAAGGAACTCCTTGAAATCCTCGGGATCCTTTATTGAAAAGCCCTTGATGCCGATGTCTCCCAGCTTTGAGCAGAGAAGCTCAATGCCCTCGGTAGTGGTATAAATGTTGACTTCTGTCCATTCCATTAGTTAAATTACTCCTTAATTGCAAATAAGCATAAGATATAAGAGCACATCATTGTTATCAACAATGCCGTCGCCGCTGATATCAGCAGCAGCTATCTCCGAGGTTGTAAGCACTGAGATACCCTCGGGCAGCTTGCCGAGACTGTTGAGGTACTCGTTTATAAGCGCTAAGTCATAGGTATCGAAGCTGCCGTCGTTATTAACGTCGCCTGCTTCATATTCTTCGGGCTCGCCTGCATATTCAAGCTTTGTCAGCTCAACATAGCCGTTTCTGCCGCCTATTTTCACCTCGCCCACTGTTCCGCTGACGCTGAGCACCCTGACAACGTTTCCGTATGAAAGTGAAGCTATAGCGTCCTTTTGAGCCTTAATGTCCGACCACACCTTTACAGGCACGCTGTCGGAGCAGTAATACTCTCCTGCCTTATAAGTCACCGTAGTAACGGCAGGGCGCGGAGTGGTCTGCGCTTTTGTTGTTGTGACAGTTGTTGTTTTGGCTTTAGTCTGCACTGCTGTTGTAGTTGTCAGCGCAGCAGCCGCTGTAGTTGTTATAGAGGAAGTTACTGTAGAAGTTTCGGTATCTTTTTCCGGTATTTCAAGAGGTGTGAAGCCTTTATACGGATTCTTGCCCTTGATCGCCTGAAAAACTGTTATATTCTTGTTATCATATGCCTCAAACATGAGTATCTCGTCCTTGGCAGGATCAGCCATATACACGTCGTCACCGATGATACCGTCGATATACACCCAGTGTCCGCCCACATTGCATATAACGTAAAGTCCCTTGTCGAGATATTCCTTTATCTCAGAAGCCTTTCCGCTCTGAGTATCCGACTTGAAGTTCAGATTTGCCGTAGCGATGCTTACCTCGGGGATAGCCTTGTTGACGGAGCCCCACGCACTGAGTCCGCCCCACTGATTGAAAGCCTTCATATCATTGAGAGTCTTTGCAAACACACCCGGATCAAAGCTTTCGGTATCCTTAGCTCCCGAAGCAACCGCAGCCATTGCGATAGAGGTTATGTAGCAGCCTGAACTGCGCACTGTAGAACCGCCGATAGCATAGCTGCCCCAGCGCTCGTCATTCTGTCTCCAGAGTCTGAAGTCGTCGGCTGCATGAGCCTTGTTATTCGTCTGACACGCTCCCGCAAGCATTCCGATAAGGAAAAGAAATGCAAGCAGGACAGAAAATATTCCTTTTTCTTTTACAGTTCGCATAATCCAACCTCCGTATTTACGTTATCGGCTTTTTATGCGTCTCCTTTTTCTGGCTTCTCTGAACTCATCATATGCTCTGATATATTCGTTCATCGCCTTTTCTTTTTCTTGCTCACTCAGAGTAACACTGCCGTAGACCGACCTGTCGAATAACTCAGCAGTATCCGTGATATCTGCGCCCGACATCTCATGTACGAGAGCCGCCGCCTCATTTGAGGTGTTGACGTTTTCGATACCATAGACCTTGCAAATCCTGTGCATTACAGCTCTGACAGCGTCATTCGGATTGCGTTTTTTTCCTCTGAAAATGAACCATTTATGTGACAGCATGGGATATACGAATGCAAACAGCAGTACCAGCATTGCGCCTGCCAGTATCATCAGGCCTGCATATGAAAGCATATCCGTAGCAGTCGAGGCTTTTTTATTGCCCGTTTCCACAATATCGGCAACGGTAGGCTCAAAGCTTGCCCAGCCATAGCCCCTTATATAAAGCTCGGGGAAGCCGTGCAAGTCCTTTGCGCGGATCGAATAATTGGTACTGCCCACAAATCTGCCGCCCTCATTATGAGTCATATTGTAGCCCTCGCAGTATCTTGCGGGGATACCTGCGGCACGTGCAAGAAGCACCATTGCAGTGGCGTATTCGTAGCAGACGCCTGTTTTTGTACTGAACAGGAAGTCTTCTGCGTTTTCGCCCTTTTCTTTTTTGTATTTAAGGTTATAGACGTAGTCGTTATTGTAAAAATACCGCTCTATCGCCTTAGCCTTTTCGTATTCTGTCTGACAGCCCTTTGTTATCTCGTCGGAAAGAGCCTTTATGTCGCTTTTTCCGCCGTAATCAAGAAGATACTCCTGATAATCGTCATAGAGCATATAGTCTATGTCGATATATCTGCATTTCTGCACATAATCCTCTGAGCTTTCGTCAGTAAGGTTTTCGTCGAGGATAAAGCTTGCGTCAAGGAGAAGCTCCTCATAATCGCATTCTGCTAGCTTATTGATGAATTTGTTGTTTTCAGCGCTCATGAAGAAGGTATCATCATCATAAACAAATGAAAAAAATTCATCTGTGGCAAAATATTTATCGACAGCATAGACCGTACCGCCGCGAAGACGGACTACGTCATGCTTTCTTGTAGAATCAATCATAGCTATGGCAAACTGCGGTACAGGAGCCATATCCGTACCCTTGGTTATGCCTGCGCGTCCGAATAAGCTGTAGAATTCAGCCTCTCTGATATCAGGCTCGTCAAGTCCGTTCTCCACAAACTCTGTAAGCCCGTATTTCTCGGCAAACTCACTGTCGATAGAAGCCGCTTCGAGGACAGCGCCTGCGATCCCCATATGACAGCCGATATCAACAGGAACATCGCCTTTCTTGGTGCTGAATCTGCTGTCCATATCCTCAATGCTCCACTTATCGTCCTGATAGCTGTAGGTGGAATGAGTAGCAGTCTTGATCCTCAGAGGACCGTTTGCTCTTACCTCATAGATGAGGGTATCATCGTTATTTGAGCGGAACTGTTCTCCCGTAGTGGTATCACGGAAAATGTCTATCATCGCATTGAGCTTATCAGTGAACTGATCGGCGTCGATGAGAGTTTCGAGGACAGTTCTGTCCGCCACAACAGCAGGCTTCGGGAAAATAGCCGCCGCCGCCGCAAAGATCACGGCATAGACCGCAATTGGCTTCCATGATTTTCTTCTTTCCACGAATACCGTGCTTTCGGTATCCGTAAGCTGTCTGTAGTAGACCATGAGAAGTATATATCCCACAGCCAGAAGAATAATGAATACTGTGGGCATTTTTTCATATTCCTTACCGTAAATGGAGAAAGGAATGATGAATATCAGGAAATTCATGAATATCCTGTATCTTATGCGCGTGAAATAGTAAATTACCGAGCCCATGAAAAGCATGAACAACAGATAAAATGCAGCCGCATACCAGAAGTTGAAGCTCATGGTATCCTGCGGTGTAAGGAACCAAAGTCCCCATGGGATAGAATAATCCTCTTTACCTATGTTGATCGCCTCACGGACTCCCGCGCCGAATACGACAACAAGAGCCGCATACATGAAAAAGCCGAGGAAATTATGCTTTTTCATGAAATCGAATATTCTGAACATTATCCAGCCGAGGAAAAAACTGCACAGTCCCCAGCCCAGCGCAAAGATATATCCCTGATTATCGGTCTTTGTGGTATCGCGGTTGCGGTAATGATACATGAGCGATGTCATTATCAGGATCGTGTACCACAGCACGGGGTCTGTGAGCGTTCTCAGCAGGAACGCTTTCAGATCGAAATTTTTGTTTTTGGTCTCATTCATATTTATACCAGTTTGAAATTATTATCTTCATCAAGATACCACATTTTGAAGGATGTGGAATTTACAGACGCAATGGAGAGTCCGATAATGCTTGTGTTATCAGGCTCCTCGATATAACGGGTAACCTCTGAAAAGCCCGGACCTGCATCGGTAGTAGCAACTACACAGGCACAGAATGAACCTGTATTATGAGAAAGGTCGATACGCTTATCGGGTATAACCTTTATAGCAAGTATTTTCAGCAGGAGCTGATTCGGATAATCAGGATTATCCACGCTTTCGCAGGCAGTCTCGCCAGTGCTGGTGCGGTATACGAAATTGCAGGCGATACCCTGCTTTACCAGCAGGTCAAGCAAGCCGAATACCGAGCGGATAAGCTGTTCCTCGCCTCTTACAGCGTTTACGGGCGGGATCGCGCCATTTCTGTAAAGGTCGAGTATCAGAACAGGCTGTACCGAAGCGGCAGCCTCGTCCAGACGTACCATAAGCTTCTGCTTTTTCGATGAAAGCTTCCAGTTTATGCGTTTCAGCGGATCGCCCTGCTCGTATTCGCGGTGCTCATAGCCTGGAGAGGTATTTGCCGAGAACAGCATGGCTGTATCGTTTTCCTCATCGTCGTCGCTTGTGAGAACAACGTCCGCAATGGAACGGAAAAGCTGAGTTGAGGACTTGACCTCGGGAATTGGCGGTATAACGCCTACGGAAACAGGCTGAGGGAGCGGAGTTTTCACCGCAAACTTCATAAATCCGAGAAATCCGCAGGAATAAACCGCTTTTATACCTATCTCACCGTTTCCGCCCACAAGAGCGTCAACCTCTAATCTGAAGCGGCGTTTGTTCTCATTGAGCATACTTAGCTTGCGCTTTTTTATGTTCTGAGCAAAAATTTCAGTAGCATAGGGGCATATTTCCACTATTGAAACAGGAAATACACCTGTTTTCTCAACTTTTACATCGACAATGAGCTTGCTGCCCTTTGGCACATAGGCGTCACAGCTGAAGCTTACCTTGATGCGATTTCTTGCGTAAAGGGTGATAAAAAGCGACACAAGGGGCGCAAACGCCACGAATGCCAGCAGAATGATACCCATTTCGCCGTCGATATAGAAAGTGAAGATATAGACCAGAAAAGCAACTGCAAGTACGCTTATAATACTCTTGAAATGCTTCATATTCAGCTCATAGCAGGAACAGGACAGTTTTTGAGGACATTTTCCACATATGCCTCGCCTGAGCCAAAGGCAGTTTTGCCCTGCGGTGAAAGTATTATTCTGTGAGAGAGAACCGAAACAGCCGTATTCTTTACATCATCGGGAGTTACATAGTCTCTCTCGTAGATGTACGCATAAGCCTTTGCCGCCTTGAAAAGCGCTATGCTTCCGCGGGGACTTATGCCGAGAGCGGTATTTCTGTCCGCTCTTGTTGCCGCAACGATATCAACGATGTACTCCTTGACAGCGTCGCTGACGCGGACCTGCTTTACCTCCTGCTGCATTGCGATGATATCTTCAACGTGCATTACAGGTTCTTCTATATTAACAATAGGATTGTTGAGCTCTGTTCTTTCAAGTATCTGTACTTCCTCCTCCATTGAGGGATAGCCCATAGACAGATTCATGAAGAATCTGTCCATCTGAGCCTCGGGAAGGTGGAAAGTACCGTAGGTCTCTACAGAATTCTGAGTTGCCATAACGAGGAACGGCTTCGGGAGCTTGTGGGTAACGCCGTCAAGACTTATCTGACGCTCCTCCATAGCCTCAAGCAGAGCCGACTGTACCTTCGGCGAGGCACGGTTTATCTCGTCCGCAAGGAGAAAATTACACATTACCGCACCGTCGCGGTAAACAAAGTCGCCCTTATTTGAATCGAGCATAGTAAAGCCAGCAATATCCGAGGGCATAACGTCGGGAGTAAGCTGGATACGGTTGAACTTTCCGCCTATGGAGCGTGAAAGAGCAGTTATTAGCTGTGTCTTGCCGACACCGGGAACGTCCTCAAGAAGAACGTGACCTTCACATAACAGCGCGGCTATCAGCTTGATTACCGTGTCCTTTTTACCTACAATGACTCTGCCGACAGAACCTGCGAGTTTACTAATTCTTTCATTCATATTACAGTACCTCATACTTTTGAGCATATTATCCAATTAAAACTATTATAACATATTTTCCAAATTACTTCAAGGGAAAACCATACGAAAAAAAACCTGTATTATTGTAACATCTTACAATAATACAGGTGTTATAATGTGGAAAATTTGTCCAATTAATCGCTATATCTATATAAAAAAGCTGTTTTTTCTGTTGATAAGTAAAAACAGCGGCAGGATTATTCCGCCGCTGTCTGTAAAAGCTTTGATTACTTGATCATGTTAGCGATCTCGTCAGCAAAGTTCTCTTCCTTCTTCTCAACGCCCTCGCCGCGCTCGTAACGAACAACGTCAACGACCTTGATAGAACCGCCGAGCTTCTTAGCCTCAGCGTCAACATAGCCCTGAACTGTAAGCTTGTCGTCCTTAACGAAAGCCTGCTCGAGGAGGCAGTTCTCGCTGTAGTACTTGCCAACCTTGCCTTCAACGATCTTTACGCGAACCTGCTCGGGCTTGGAAGCCATCTTAGGATCCTCAGCCATCTGAGCGAGCATGATCTTCTTCTCGTTCTCGATAACCTCAGCAGGAACGTCCTCTCTTCTTACGTATGGAGCGTTGAGAGCAGCGGACTGCATAGCAACGTCCTTACCGATAGCAGCTACCTGATCAGCAGAAAGGTCTGTGTCCATCTTTACCATAACACCGATGCTGCCGTTGTTGTGGATATAAGAAGCAAGCTTGCCCTCGAGTCTTACGAAACGACGGATAACGATGTTCTCTCTGATCTTCATGCCAGCGAGCTCTGTGAGAGCCTCGCCTACTGTGCCATTGCCGCCGCTGATAGGCATATTCTTGAGAGCCTCAACGTCAGCAGGATTCTTCTCAATGATAGTGTTTGCTACGTTAGCAACGAAGTTTCTGATATCATCTGTGTTAGCAGCGAAGTCAGTCTCTGTGTTTACTTCGAGGAGAACGCCTACCTCGCCGTTTACAACAGCTGTAACTACGCCCTCAGCAGCAGCTCTGCCGCTCTTCTTAGCCTGTGTAGCAAGTCCTTTTTCTCTGAGGAACTCGATAGCCTTGTCCATATCGCCATCGTTCTCTTCGAGAGCCTTCTTACAGTCCATCATACCAACGCCTGTGGACTTCATAAGATCTTTAATTTCAGCAACGGATACCTTACCCATTGTAAATACCTCCTAATTATTATTAAATCCGCAAAAACCCGAAGGGTTAGTTCGGGTTTTTGATTGTTTTCATTGTTTTATGATTATTCAGCGTCAGCCTCAGCGCTCTCAGCTTCCTCAGCAGGAGCCTCCTGTGCAGCTGTAGCGTCATCGCCCTGTCTGCCTTCGATAACAGCGTTAGCGATTGTGCCAGCGATAAGCTTTACAGCTCTGATAGCGTCGTCGTTGCCCGGGATAACGTAATCAACTTCGTCAGGATCGCAGTTTGTATCTACGATAGCAACGATCGGGATGTTGAGCTTCTTAGCCTCAGCAACAGCGATCTTTTCCTTGCGTGGATCAACGATGAAGAGTGCTGCCGGGAGCTTCTTCATTGTCTTGATACCGCCGAGGAACTTCTCGAGCTTCTCTATTTCAAGGTTGAGCTTAACAACTTCCTTCTTAGGGAGAAGAGCGAATGTGCCGTCCTCTTCCATTGTGTGGAGCTGCTCAAGTCTCTTGATTCTTGTCTGGATCGTCTTGAAGTTGGTGAGCATACCGCCCAGCCATCTTGCGTTTACATAGTGTGCGCCTGCTCTTGTAGCTTCTTCCTTAACGGAATCGCCAGCCTGCTTCTTTGTACCTACGAAAAGTACCTCGCCGCCCTGTGAAGCGATGTCGCGAACGAACATATAAGCGTCCTCGAGCTTCTTAACTGTCTTCTGAAGGTCGATGATGTAGATTCCGTTTCTCTCTGTGAAAATGTATGGTGCCATTTTCGGGTTCCATCTTCTTGTCTGGTGTCCGAAGTGTACGCCAGCCTCAAGAAGCTGCTTCATTGATACTACTCCCATGGTGTAGTCCTCCTTAAAATTGGTTAATATTAATCCTCCGACCGACTTAACTCAGCAGCAACGCAGGTATCTGCGCACCAACCGCCGAAAGTACAGCCGTGCGAATTGCCTTAATATTATATCATATACAGGCAAGTATTTCAAGCTTTTTTGCAGTGTTTATTTCAACAAACTTAAAAAACTATTTCTCCCATTTTTTGTTGATTTCATATGCAGGCTATCCTTAGGACGCTCCACAAGCACTACGTCGTCACCTATGACCTTTATTTCCGAGCAGGCTATCACGGAGTCCTCTTCCCTGCCGAAAAATCCAAGAAACCGTGCTCCGCCGTATATGATAAGCGACTTCACGGTGCCGCTTTCGATATCAAGCTCTATATCGTCGATAAAGCCCAGCCGCTCTCCCGTGGAGATGTCTATAACTTCCTTTCTGCATAATTCCTCAAATCCAAGAAGCATATCATAACCTCACAAGCGGCAGTCAGTCTTTTCTGTTCAGTCCTCCGAGAACAAGCACCGAAACAATTATCATTATTACAATAAGTGCGCCAGCCAGTATGCTGCTGAACTTTACACATATTATAATGAGCACCGTGAATATAACAGCCGCATAGGTGATATAACGGTTTCGTATCGCCTGTTTTTTGTTCTCGGCAGCAGTTTTACGCTCTTCCTCCTCGTCGTGGCGGCGGCGTATCTCTTCAAGCTCCTGCTTTTCCTCGGTCTCGATGTTTTCCTGTTCCCTGTTGAAAACTGCGTCCCTGACGGCGTTCACAAAACGCTCGTATACAGTTTCAAGGTTCAGTTTTTCGTCGTCCTCGGCGTATTCAAGGGCTTTTCGCGGCGAATCGCCTAAAAGCTGAGCAAGCTGTGCTCCGAATACATCGTCCTCGGCAAAATCATAGCCGAAATGCTCTATATAATCAGATGCAAAGCTCTCCACAACTTCTTCCAGCAGCAGGTCACCGTTGTTTCGGCAGCCGTTATACGCAAGGAATCGTGCCCAGTGAGCCTGCCAGCATTCGGGAGAAGCGTCAATGATAATATCGCAGTACTCCTCGGCAGCTTCAAAATCCTCGTCTGCAAGGAAAATATTCATTCTGCGGATAAGCTTTTCGGGAGCTTTACGCGCAGAAGCGCTGTGTCCGCTGTCCCTGCGGCGGATAAGCCTTATGACCTCCGCCATGAAGCCCAGCTTTTCCATATCCATGACGGGATAGTCAGATAGCTCCTCGGGGATATCTCCCTCGGAAACGCCGCTTATACAGGTGATAAGCAGCTTTTCGCCGTCCTTTCGGACTGCCGAAGCACATCTGCTCCACTGGCTTTTCATGTGCGGCTGCGCAAAGCCCTCGGGATCAGCGCAGACTACAAGCAGGGCTTCTGCTGAATTTATAGCCGCATTTATATAAAGCTCCCCTGCTCTGCCGCTGACTTCCTTAATGGACTTTGGAGCGTAGAACACGCTGAAGCCCTCCTCGCAGAGCTGGTCGTATATCTCGGAAGCGACACTTTCTCCCTTTTCAGACGAGCTGCCGCAAATGAACACGTCGTAGCGCTCGCCGTTGCCAACGCGCTCCGCAAACTCGCAGCGCAGAACGTCAATAGCAGCAGCTTCACGGCAGTATACCGCCTTTTGTTCGTCAGTGGCATAGGCTATGGCGGTAAGGTAGTTCACGTCCTCTGTCACAGGCGTCAGAGAAGCTCGGCGGCATACGGGAACTTTTACCGCAGAATCGCCGTTCTCGTAAACTATTCCGCAGCGGCAGAGAGCAAGCTCCCAGAAGCCCTCGGGCTCGTCGGGAACCTCGGCACAAAGCTGAACAAGCAGCTTTTCCGCGCCCTCAAAGTCCGTTTTCTGGCGAAGACTGCGTGCTTTGTTGAATATTTCAAGTCTTTCGCTGTCATATCCCATAGGATAGGTCTGTCTCGAACCGCAGCTTTCGCAGTCGCATACGCCCGTATCATCATCTGGCTGCAATATTTCGCCGCATATCCTGCATAAAAGCTCCACAGGCTCCGCCTCCTTCACTATCATTATATGTTATCTTTGGCACTGAAAAGAATCATATACAATAAATCAGTTTTATGTTTGTAGGGGCGGATATTATCCGCCCGCTGAAAAATGTAGGGGACGGCGTCCTCGACGTCCCGTTTAGGGACGCCTTCACTTGCAGGGCGACACTAATCGTGTCCGGCACCCTCTGTCCTTTGGACATCTCCCCATTTTATGGGGAGTCACTCTGCAAAAGGAACACAGTCCCTTTGGAATCCCGTTCATGGGCTCGGTAAGTTATTGCATTAAATTATGATTTAGTCGTACAGATAAAAATCGGGCAGCTGCAAAAGCAGCTGCCGCGAAATCATTCTTCATCATCGTCGTCGCTGTCGCCGCCGTTTTTCTTGGCAAATATCGCAGTTCCCACTGCAAGAAGAATCGCAGCTGCGATAATTATGAACAGTACGCCCCTCGGGAATCTGTCTCCCGTCTGCGGTGAATTAGCCGCTAAAAGCATTAATGCTGCAAACATTACAAGGTCTCCTTTACTTATAATGGTGTTATGGTTTATTTTAGCACATTGGCTCTAATTTGTCAAATGTATTTTTGCGAAAAAGCCTGAGAGCTTTTTTCACTCTCAGGCTTAAACATCAGAATCTGAAATCGCGCTGACCGCCGTTCTTTATGCTGTCAAGGTACTCAATAGCACGCTGACGGCGCTTTTCATCGGGAACATTCTGTATCTCCTTGGCAATAAGCGCCTCTCCTACTGCCTTTGTTTCGGGTGAAGCATAGTCCGAGAGGTACTCCTGCAATGTCATAAGAGCGTTAGGGTGACAGCAGTTCTGGATCTGTCCTACCTTACACAGTGCCATGAAGCGGTCGCCTGTACGTCCCTCGCGGTAGCAGGCTGTGCAGAATGACGGGATATAGCCGCCGTCCATGAGCCACTTTACTACTTCATCGAGAGAGCGCTGGTCGGATACGTCGAACTGCTCTGTATCGTGTGGTCTGTCCTCGGGAGTATAGCCTGCATAACCGCCGACAGATGTTCTTGAACCGCCTGATATCTGGGACACGCCAAGTCCGAGAACCTTTTCACGACAGGCTTCGCTCTCACGGGTGGAGATTATCATGCCTGTATAAGGAACTGCGATTCTTATACAAGCTACGAGCTTTGCGAAAGTATCATCGTCGATACCGTTGTCAAATACGCTCGGATCGATATCCGAAGCTCTTCTGATACGAGGAACGCTGATAGTGTGCGGACCTACGCCGTGAACAGCTTCAAGGTGCTCGGCGTGCATGAGAAGTCCTGCGAATTCGTACTTGTACTTGTCAAGTCCGAAGAGAACGCCAAGACCTACGTCGTCGATACCGCCCTCCATAGCTCTGTCCATAGCTTCTGTGTGGTATGCATAGTTGTGCTTTGGTCCTGCGGGGTGGAGCTTCTCGTAGCTCTCCTTATGGTAGGTCTCCTGGAAGAGGATATATGTACCTATGCCTGCTTCCTTGAGCTTGCGGTAGTTTTCAACTGTAGTTGCCGCAATGTTGACATTTACACGGCGGATAGCTCCGTTCTTGTGCTTGATGGAATAGATAGTCTTGATACATTCGAGGATATACTCGATAGGATTGTTCACAGGATCCTCGCCTGACTCGATTGCAAGACGCTTGTGTCCCATATCCTGAAGTGCGATGACCTCCTGACGAACTTCCTCCTGTGTCAGCTTTTTACGGGGTATCTCCTTGTTCTGCATATGATAAGGACAGTATACGCACTGGTTTACACAGTAATTTGAAAGATAAAGAGGTGCGAACATAACTATTCTGTTGCCGTAGAAAGCCTGCTTTATCTCCTTGGCAAGCTCGTACATCTTCTCTGTCATCTCAGGGATATCGCAGGCGAGAAGCACGCTTGCCTCACGGTGAGTAAGTCCTGCACATTCTACTCCCCTGCCTGTTTTTCTCGGCTTTGCCTTTTCAAGTATCTGCTCGATGAGTTCACGGTTATGCTTGTTCTGCTCAGCATATTCCAGTGTAGCCAGTATCTCCTCATCATTGATAAATTCTTCTGCTTTAAGGGATTTTACATCATACATATTCATCTTTCTCCTTTATTATTTAGCCTTGCAAGACATTGTTTTTACTTCAAGTTTAAATACCGCAGTCCGCGAAAGAACTTCCTCGGAATATTCAAGTCCCGTTCTGCCTGCCGACTGCTTCATAACATATTCAAGAGCGGCTTTCTTTTCTTCTGAGCCCTCAATAGGCGAAAGGACTCCCGTACCGATAACGCTGCAAAACTTCGCTGAATGGCCGCAGGCGGTATCAGCAGATATAAGCTCATATCTGCCGTCTATCTCAAAGCCCACAGACGGACACGCTTGTGCAAGCTCATATTTTCTTCCCGCCTTTGCGCCGTGAAAATAGAAAGTATATCCTGTAGCATCTGCCGAAAAGCCATAATTCACAGGTACAATATAAACCTCTCCGTTATCACAGAAACCGATACGAATTATCTTTTCAGCCGAAATGAAGCTCTTTATCTGCTCGCTGTCGGTTATCTCGCGGTCGTTTCTTCTCATAAGACTCTCCTGTCACTTCTTCGATATAGCTGCTTTTACGGATACACCCTGTATCTGCCCAAGTCTTCCCGTGAGACTGCTGATAACATCGGGTTCTGCGTCAAGTGCCACTGAGATGAGGGATATCCCTCGCTCTTTGTAAGGAAGCCCCATTCTTCCGATGATTATATCGCTGTAGTCATGAAGCACATTGTTCACCTCTACTGCCGCGGACTGTTCGTCAATGACTATAGCCGCAACGGCAATTCTTTTTTTTTCCATTTCTCCTCCCTTCGGCAGAAAAACGGCAGTATACAAAAAAATCCGTCCAAAAACGGACGGAGCTTACCTGTATAGTTATACTGTGCAACTGCCATCCGATAACAGAGTTTTCACCCTGCTGCCCGAAAACAATATTATTAAACCAGCCAAAACCAGAATAAATCCTGACTTTCGCTGTATTTATCATACCACTTTGATACAAAAATGTCAATCTTATTTGGTTAGCATTATAAAACAAAGACTCCTGCTCATTTTGTACAGCTTATACAATGGTCAAGCCGTTTTTTAAAGAATTTATATAATTTTTCAAAAATCACTGGACAAAATCTTTTATTTGTGATATACTATTTTTAGATTTATTTTTGAGGTGATTATTAATGGGTTTATTCTCATTTTTCCAGGGCGGGGCTAAATATTTTGATAAAAAAATAGAGCCTAAGTGCGATTACTGTATGTACGGTAAGAGAACAAAGGACGGAAATCGCGTTCTTTGCGAAAAAAGAGGCCTCGTTGAACAGAATTATTCATGTAAAGCTTTTATATATTCTCCTTTAAAGAGAATTCCTGTAAAACAGCTCAGATTTGTGGGCAGTATTGCCGACGACGAGCTCTATATCGAGTCAAAGGGCGACCGCACCGAAAAGGAAGAGGCAGAAAACAAGAATTCCGAGAAAAACAAGAAGCCCGAAGCTAAGCCTGCAGCTCCTGCACCGTCAGCTCCGACGGCTCCTGCCGCTCCTGTTGCTCCGGTTCCACAGCCTGCTCCTGTTGCTCAGCCTGTTCAGAACGCTCCTGCTCCGCAGGCAGAAGAAGCTGCTAAGCCTGAACAGCCCGCAGAACAGAACGCTGCCGAAAATGAAGTTAAGGACACAACTGTAAATGCACCTGCTGAAGAGGCTGCTGTAAAAGCCGAGGAAATCGAAAAGGCTTGAATAAAATAAAACTGAGGAGCTGTTTGAGCTCCTCTTTTTTTCTCTTGACAAAAATCTATTTTTAGAGTATAATTACTTTTGTTGGTCTATGCGGGTGTGGTGAAATTGGCAGACACGTCAGATTTCGTTCACGTTACGTTATTGGAATTATAAGGCAACAGTTCTATTGTGCAAAATCAACAAAAATTTAATATGCGGATGTGGTGAAACTGGCAGACACGTTAGATTTAGGTTCTAATACCGAGAGGTGTGCAGGTTCAAGTCCTGTCATCCGCACCATTCAAAAAGTCCGATTATTCGGGCTTTTTTCTTTTGTCCATTTCTATTCCTACCTTGGTACCAGGTAATAAGATGCGGAAGTTGTATTTCGTGTGTATGCCTATAAATAGCAAGCCGCAGGTCTCCCTGCGGCTTATCCTCTTTACTTCAATAGTTTAGTATTCAAAAGAGTCGCAAGTGCCTTTTCAGCATTCTTCGCTTTTTTTATATTCTCTGTAGCAAGCACTTCGCTGATTTCATTATCACTCAATGATGTAACAACACAAAGTTCAAATCGTGCCCTTGATGTACCCACATATACTATATTCTTATACTCTTGTTCAAGCATAAACTTTTGAGTAACATCTATCAGTATTACTGCATCACTTTCAAGTCCTTTGAATTTTCGGCAGGTGGTAAAGAGAACCTTCTTTCCGTTATATCGGTAATACTCTCCATCTCTAAATGATGACAACAAACTGTTTTCAACGGTCGAGCATGTAAGAATAACGATACTATTTCCATATGCATCAGAATACTTATCAATCATTTCATTAATAGTTCTTATTTGCGAGGCTTCGTCCGTGCTTATAAGTAAAGTAGGAGAAGATCCACGTATAGCTCTTTCAAACACTTTGGGAGGTTTCTTACTACCCAAGAAACGCAGAGATGAAGTTGCTATGTTTTCAGTATTCCTACAGTTTCTATATAGTGTTAGTCTGCAATCAGCATTTGCTATACAGTCAGGAAGTTTGCGTCCCTGTACCAGCTGATTCTTATCATAGAAAAGATAGAAAGAGCTGCCATTATTCTTATCATAAACAATATCATACAAAAGATCAATTATTTCAGCATCATCGATTTTGTCCTGCCCGAAATCCTGTCCTTCATCAATAATAACATGTTTATACGGAAACGTTCCGTTCACACCACATTCAAGCAGCTTTTCCTGGAGTTTTTCATAGTCACTTTCGGATGTCTGACACAAGCTACACGCAAATCCGTCTATAGTATAATAATCAATATACTCATCCGGATATGTTTGTCTGAGATGATCCTTAAGCTTAGAATTGTAGCACAGAAATAGAACTTTTTCATGTAACTCGGCACTGCGTTTAGCCTTTTCTATCGCCATTAGTGTCTTTCCTGTACCTGCTGCACCACTTATAACCGCTGTACTCTGCTCTTCAAGATAATCCAGAAGCGCTATCTGCTCATTAAGCATTGTCTTGAATCGGACATTACGATGTTCAGCCTCTATTTCAGCTATAGGAAGAAGATTAAGTTTGGGTGCAAGTACACCTTCCATCAATGTTTTTACATCTTGGTTGGAAAGTAATGTATTCTGAACCGCTCCCTCTATATCCAAAGAAAACAATGAGGTTATGCTATTTTCAATATCGTCAAGGGATTCCTTGAATAATATGAGATCATAATCAGAATCAGGCGGCATTGATGGGTGCCCAAACTTTACCTTTGAAACAGATGGGAAACAAACTGCATACATTATTTTACATTTTTTCAGCAAATTACCTGCTCCACAGTCTTTTATGTAATTAATCAGGTTATGTGAAAACGCACTTGCTTGTTTAAATGGTCCATTATGCTTTATGATGTCTCCATTACCATAACGCCATGCCCCATCGCAGTAATGAATTTGTCCAGCTTTCGCCTCAATACAAAGAATTCCTTTGGTTTGTTCAAATACAACGAAATCAATCTCATGCTCAGAGATACCATATCGTTTCTTCTGTAAAAGCGTTAATGAATGGAATACATAATAGTTGTCAGGCAGCTTACTAAGTGCATCAAAAATGAAGTCTTCACGGCTATCTGGTTCAAAATCTATTGGTACTTCCGGACACATTATTGCCATTATTATTTACCTCCTAGTGCAATTATGAATTGATCTATGTCAAATCCTTCAGTCGTACTAAAACACTTCCAGTTTCCTTCTTTAGCTGTATTATATTCATCATTCATATCCGACATAAACAACATTATTCTCTCTTTCTGCCATACTACAGAAGCCATATATTGTTCTTCTGACAATTCGGGAAGAACAAAGAATTCGTTGTAAATAGCATCTGAAATGTGAGTATTTGCCGTCATATCTCTTAGCTTTTCTATGATTGCTGTATCTCTGCTATCATCAGAATAGTCTTCAAGTAACTCCTCCCACAGCTCTTTGTTATTGACAGTTCTGCCTTTGCCACACAATTCTACACGTAGTTTTCCTGTAACGTCGCTTTCATTCTGAACTATCATAAAGTCCTCATCAGGCACACTGTTCTCAACTGGAATTATATCAAACCCATCTCTGCCGCAAAGTAGTTCTTTAAAGAAGTCTATTGCATATTTTCTTTTGAGCAGATCATGCTGCTTTTGGTTATAGTAATTGCACAGGCAACTGTAACAAGCGGTATCTTTCAGTTCACCACCACAATCACAGTTATCAACAACTTGATATGCATTCATAAGCATTTGCTTCATTATCTCCATATCATCCAGCTCTCTAACATAACCTGCTCCTCCCGGAGTATTATCGAAAAGCACATAACCAAAATTCCCTATATCGTACTCTTCGTCATGATACCATTGTAAGCAGCCTGAAAGCTCATTTCTATCAATATTTAAGCACCTGCTAAGTCCCTCCAGCATAGAATAGAGAATTGTCCATGCAACCGCTGGCTCCCTACTTTTATAGTACATTGGAAACTTGATCATTATAACATCAGTTTTAAATTCATGTCCCAAGCTATACCTATATAAGCCTTTATTTTTACAATCATATCCTGACGGATTCTTATGAGTTTTATCGGTTTCCACATAAGAACTGAAGTCTTTGTTGCGGATTTCAGTATATCCACAAGTCTTACAAACATAGAAATTCGACTCATTTAGCACGATTAAAGAATCCATTTTACTGTTTCCCACAAGCATAGGTGTCCCGTTTACATCAAATTTCCTGTACGTTATTTTCTTCTCATCACCAACGTAAGAAATCGCTCCGTGATAGGTCCTTTCCGGTTTATTCACAGTGACCTTTTTTTCAATTGGTTCAGACATAAATCCAAACATAGGGATAAGGTATTTGGATTTTTTTACAGGAAGATCTTTTCCGCATTGTCTACACTTTTTTAGTTCGACCACATCAAGATTTCTATCGGAATTAATAGTGTGACATTCACTACAAATAACATATTTGTATGTAGGCCATTCATATCCCTTAAGTCTTCTGATGTACCGAGAAGTTATGAGCTTTCCGTCAGCTACCACTTGAGATCCTGGTGCATATTCCGATATAGCAGTAAACAAATCACGACTAAGTCTCAACGGACTTTTGTTATCACCAGTTTCACGAAGCTCAACAGTATCAACTGGAAAACCATACTTGGGAATAATATTGTTTTTTGATAAGAAATCAATTATTCCTTGTTCTCTTAAAGTACGAATAGAGTATGTTATACCGTCTACGCCGCTTCTTCCGGATTCAATCAGAAGTTTTCTCTCTTTTTCAAGGTCACTCATCTCTTCGTTGTACTTTGATATGGCAATATCACATAAAGCGGGCGGATCGTTTTCACTTTCAGCAAAAATATCCTTTACCCATCCAAAATTATTGATATCATAGTATTCTTTCAATTCATCAGGAACTATTACATTCAAGAACTCTTTGACTCTTAACGGGTGCTCAAGAAGATATTCTCTAAACTTGACAAAACCTCTGTTATCCATGAAGTCACCAATCTGCTTATAATAATACTCTGTTTTTTCTCTCCAGAAACAAGAAAGTGCTGTTGAAATCATGTGTCTTAGAACTATCTTGTAATTCTCCATATTAAAATACGGAGGTCTAATATTGCCCTTTATCATCTGAACCGGATTCTTAAAATAATTAAGATCATGGGAACTGTTAGGACAATATGTGAGTGCATATGCAGCAGAATAGAAACTTCTTCCGGCGCGTCCAGCACGCTGAGCATAGTTTGCAGGAGTAGGTGGCATATTCCTCATAAATACAGTTTCCAGAGAGCCTACATCTACACCCATCTCAAAAGTTGTAGAACAGCTTAAAACATTTATCTTCTTATCCTTAAAGTTACGCTGATATTCTGCGGCTTTCTGCGTTGAAAGCTGTGCGGTATGCTCCACTATTTTCATTGGTGTTATATCCAGAGTGGTATATAATAGACGATAATGTCGATTTTGCTGATGACTACTAGCATCATATGGAACAAGCCGACCGTTACATGACGGATTCTCACAGATTCCTTTAAGATGATATGGAGTTATCTTTCTGCATTCAGTACACCAATAAAGCCTATTAGGCTTATTAACACTAAACAATTCGCCTTTAATAGCATAACCTGTAATTGTGCGTCTATACTTTTGCATTGACACTTTTTCAAGAACACAGTACTCAGGATTTGAACTATCAATTAATGTATCCCATAAAAGCGACAGGAACTCTGTTGCCTTTTCATCTGATATTCCAAGGTATCTGACAACCTGCCTTACCCTCTTATTTGTCTTCCCTTCTTCCGGAAGCCATGAAATCAATTGAGAATCAGTCGATGGCTCTTTACAAAATAGTTTTCTGCCACCCGAAACAGAAATATTCTCCCAATCGCTCTCTCCAAGTCCGCCTTCAACGTCAATCACAGCATTACGAATCAAATCTCTGAGAAGGATATGAATCAGTACATTGGTGTCTTCAGCATTGAGTTTTATT